>JAABUY010000075.1_pt1 | contig 216685 bp, 154 predicted proteins | sample 5560271 | NCBI WGS metagenome assembly JAABUY01 (sample SAMN10711886, study PRJNA513374) | rock metagenome | isolation source: Antarctica rocks | place: Antarctica: Victoria Land, University Valley | reverse complement strand
TATTCCTATATTAAATAAGTAGTAATAATATAATAAGTTATAATATAAGTTAAGACTATTATCTTTATATATATTATATAATAATTAATCTCTTATATATAAGTATACTTATAAGTATAGTAATATAATTTAAAAATATTCTTTATTAATATTATTTAAGGAGTTAAGCTATTAGTAATATATTATATTAGAAGAATACTTTTAATCTTAGTATAATCTAATAAGGATACTAGGGATATATTAATAAAAGATAAGCCTAGGTATCTTATACCTAATAAATAACTTAAGTAAATAAGATATATAAATAACTTATCTACGCTAAAGTATAGTTATAAACTAACCTTTAATTATTAAACCCTTTAAAGTCTAAAGGCTTTATAGGGTTAGGATTATCTAGTATATTCTTATACTACTAAATACTATTAAGTTTAGTCTAAAGGAGTTCTACCTAACTCTTTAACTTATTATTTTATATATTTAGTATATTAATTAAAGCTTATAAGTTAGTAATAATATTAGGCGCTAACTTAACTATTATAACTATCTACTTATAAGCTTTTTACTATTAGGTTATCTTCTTACTAAGCTTCTTTCTCTTTATTAAATATATATCTACCTAGCTAGTCCTAGTAATAGCGCGTATAGATTTCCTTACCTTCCTTTAAAAGGGAGCTAGGATCTATTATAATAAGTATTTATACTATTATAAAGCTAAAGGGTTAATATACTTACCTTTATATAATAATTAATACTATAATAACTATTAGTATACTAATAATAAGGGGGAGTATTACCTTATTTATAATTATTTAAACCCTTTATAAAATAAGTCTTATAAGGAAGAGATATATTATATAAATTAGTAAGCTATTATATAGTATATATAAGTTAATATCTATATATAATATTAATATATTAATAAATACTACGCGATATTAATAAGATATTATAAGTACTTATAAGAGAAATATTATATATAATATATAACGAGAATATTATATATATTAGTAAATATATTTTATAATATTATTAAGCTAAAGTAATTACTTATAAGAGAGGTTAAAGGAGTTATAAGAAGTTTTAAATATTAGGATAAAAACTTTATTAATATCTTATAATACTATCTTAGTATAATTTCCTTTAAAGCTATTTAAATTATAATAATAATAATAAAGGTTCTATCTAATTTTATAACTAATATATTAGAGTAACGCGTTACTTATTATATCTTATATTTATAGATATTTAATCTATTATTAATAATAAAGTATACGCGCCTACTAGTTAATATTACCTTCCTATTTTTATATTATTACTAATATATATTACTAATACCTATACCTAATAAGTTATTCCCTATTAGTATATAGTAATATTAATTATATAAAAATATTATATACCTTAATACTTAAAGTTAATAAGCTAAGTATCTAACTATATATTAAAGGTATTTAGAATAATTCTAAATTATATAATATATTATCTTAATATAATTAAAAGATATAAATAGTTTAGAAATAAATATATACTATTTAAATAATTTATTAATATACTCTATTACTAACTATTATATAATATTATTACTACCTTATAAAAGGTTTTAATACGCGCGCCTAGCCTAGCTAACGCTAATACTATATTAGTAGTAGTATATTAAATAACTCTTTTCCCTTATTTTTCTTACGTAGTTTTAAGGTTTTTTAATAAGTATTCTAGTCGATCTTATTAGCCCTAGGGACTAGGGCCTAGGAGGGGAGGTACTTATTAGGCTTAGGTGTATATACGCCTTACGCGCTACCTTATAACCTACTTTAAGTAACCTTCCTTAGAAATACGGGGTAACGTCCTAGTAATAGGAGGCCTAGGCTAAGCCTATACTTAGTAGATATATATCTTCCTAGCTATCCCCTATTCTTCTTCTAAGTTCCTTAGAGATTAGTTCTACTATTATAGTAGGCCTACTACCTAATCTATTAGTAGACTTATACCTATTATTAAACCCCTATAACGTGACTCTATGTCTTTTATTACCTAATACGCCGCTATAGAGCTAGCGGGTATAAGCCTTATAAGTAGAGTAATAGCTAATAAGAAGTATATATAGAATACTTTAAAGGTTTCCTTCTTATTATAAATACCTATTTTAAAGCTAGGATTATAAATATTACTATCTACTTTAACTATTTTATTAAATTTACTAAATATAGTATATAACTCCTTAATTATCTCTTCTACTAACTTATATAAGTTTATAATTATTAGATTAATATAAGTACTAATTATATTAAATATATCTAACTTATAATAGTTATATATATAGTCTATCTTATCCTATTCTATTAGGAATAAGATAGTACTCTATTAGAACTTAGAGTATAAATATATCTTCTAAGACTCCTATTTATCTTAATTAATAGTCCTATTAAAGTTAGGTATATTAGGATACCTCTTATTAGTACCTACTCCGGCGGATATATTATATAAGTTAATTATATCTAGTATTTAATATTAGCTTTAATAAGTATCTTAGATTCCTAGTTATACTTCTTCTTCCTTATTTAAGTTAATAAAAGGGAGAGGTTTATTTAATAATAGCTTAGCTTTTAAGACTTTTAACTCCTTTACTAGCGACTTAGACTTCTAATAGTAGATATCTCTTAAGCCTCTTAATTATATAATCTCTTTCTTCTTATTAGATATCTATTTCTAATATTCCTTAAGCTAACTAATATATATATTAGCCCTAGACCTTAACTCTACTATATCCTTACTTATTATCTTAGTATCTTCGCGTAGTATAATTATAATAGATACTAAATTTTAAATACTATTCTATTATACTACTAGAATTTTATTATAACTTACAAGGAACTCCTTATCTATTTATACTTTTATTAAAATACCTTTAACCTCGCTTTATAAGCTAATATCTTTAAGGATTAACTTATCTTTAAATTCTCCTAGCTTAATAGTTATCCTTCTTTTTTAGGAAGCTCTCTTATATTATTATTAATTAAGAAGATTAGTAGCTTTAAGCTACTTTCCTTAATAGCGAGAAGTCCTAGAGTAGTCTTCTTAGTTAGAGTTTAAAGGCGCGCCCTTATTATCGATCTTATTACTAGGATCTTATTCTTCTAGATTACTAAGGATAGTCTAACTTTAAGTAAACTCTAGAGGGAATCTTACTAATTATATTATCTTTAGAATTATACTACGTAGCTCCTTAGCGGGTACTTATTATTATAAGCTACCTAGGCCGTAAGGTATAAAAGGTCCTAGCTACTAGGGTTCTATTATAGTAGCTTTATTAAGTTTAGTTATAATAATTATAGTACTTACCTAGTATAAGGGAGGTATTCCTTTCTAGTAAATAGGAATCTCCTACTTACTAGTAGTATAACTTTAATTTAAAGTTATCGCTTAAAAAATTTCTTTATAAGGGTATTAATATAGTACTAGATCTTTTAGTTACTACTACCCTCTATACTTTAGAAGTAGAATACTATAAGTAAGAAGGATAGTTAATATTATATTAGGGACTTAATATAAACCTAAATAGTATTAATATTAAGTTTATATAAGAATATTAACTATACTATTCTATATATTATATTATATACGAATATAGCATTTATATCTTAGCGTACGTACTAAGCCTAATTAGGATTATATATTAGTTTATACTATGAAACTATAATATACTTAGAGCTAATAAGGGCGTTCTAACTCTAGTTTATTAAGAGGAAACCGTAAACTACGGAAGAAAACCTCTCTTACCTACCCTATTTACTATAACGCTTCCGGGCCTTTAAATACTATATACTATCCTCTCCCTTATACTCTATACTACCCTAGTATTAGATCCTAATATCTATATACTCCTCTCTCTCGCTAGGGCTACGCCCTTTCTCCGCTCTTAAAAGGTCTATACTCCCTTAATTACCCTCTTACCCTTCCCTATATAATTCGACTAATACTAATAAGTACCCTTAGCCCTCCTACTAGTCTACCGCTACCCTAGCTACTCCTCTCTTATACTATCTAGTAATAAGGTATCCTTTACTATCTAGTAATAAGGTATCCTTTACTATTTAATCCGTAATACTAGGTCGCTACTATATTACGAGTAGGACTTAGTCTATATACTACGTACTAGCTAGTACAGTTCTCGTTATAATTAGGTGGATTACGAGGTGACCTAGATGAACTATATTTAGGTGGATTACTAGGTAACCTAGGTGAACTACGTCTTAGGTGGATTATAGGGTAACTTATATAAACTATACCTCTTAGTAGGCTTTCTTATATCTATATAGAGAGTATACTTTTCCCCCTAGATAGGAGCTTTATATTTAACTTATATTATTAACTTAGTAATCTCCTAGATACTAAATATAATATAATATTTATGTTAGACTAGTTTAGTATAAAGCCTACTTATCTAATCCTTAATACTCTACTCTATAAGATCTACCTAGGCCCCTTAACCCTTAGGATAAATAGGTTATAATACTTTAAGTACCCTTAAGATAAGTACCTTAGGATAAGAACCTACCCTAAGTTAAGTTAGCTAATAACGTTTAATAATAGATAATATAAATAAAAGATTAGTTAAAGTTATATAACTAGACCTCTATTATAGGGATAGAGCTAAAATTAAAGATTAGCTTATATAACTTAAATTATATATTACCTTTTAGGAAATAGAACTTCTAGTTAAGAAACGAACTACCTTTATAATTACTTATATATAAGGATATATATAGAAATAGATTAGACTATTCTAAAAGAAATATAAAGATAATAATAATAATAATAATAATAATAATAATATTAGAATATAGTTTAAAAGCTTTACTAAATTTAAGGTAGAGATTTAAAGAGTCTTTAGACTATTAAATAAGAATAAAGTAGTAATATATATTATTTAATATCTAATATAAAAGAAGTTAGCTACGGAATACTTAACTTAATTTCAATAGTACTCTACTTAGACTAACTAGGATAATAATACTCTTATAATAATATATTATTAAGGACTAAAGGATAATATTAAAGATAAACTTATAAGGACTAGAGTAGTTATAAATACCCTAGATAACCTTATAAAGGAAGCTATTAATATTAATAATAAATTATTTAAATAAATAATAGAAAAATAGTATAATAGAGGTACTAGAGGATTTAGATAATTAGGGTATTTTATAAAACCCTACTACTTAACTTATAAGGAGAGAGATCCTTATAGACTTATATTAATAGAACTTAACTTTATAAAGAAAGTAAAGAAGGGGGTATCTAGATATAAGAAGTAGTAAAGTAGGGGTAAGAAAGTAATTACTTACTATAACTATAGTAAACTAGGCTATATAGCTAGAGAGTATAGGTTAAAAAATATAGTATAATAATTATAGCTTAATATACTAAAAAAGGTAACTATTAAGAATAATAGACCTATAAAAGATCTACTTAAACTAGAGTTTAATAATAGAGAGATTAATATAATTATAATAGATTTACTTAACTATTTTAATCTATTATAGGCGAATATCTAGGAAACTTAATAATATTATTATAAGCTTTAGGAGGAAGTCGTAAAGAGAAGCTAGAATATTAAATAAATTAATAAATATCTTAAAGAAATCTAAAGTAGAATATAAGAACTTAAGGTAGAAGATAACTATAAGGCTTATAAGGATAAGTATAAGTAAGGATAAAGAATAGAGATAGATAATTTAGGATAGAGTAATTTAATAGCTAATAATAATAAATTAGTTAAATCTCTAGATAAATCTAAACCTTATACCTTAGTATCTAAGAATTAAGAAGAAGAAATATAGGAGAATTTAAAAGGAAAATCTAAGCTTAAAGAGTATAGGATAAAGTATAATAATATATTACTAAAGAATAAGTATTATAATAATCTAAACTATCTAGAATATAGTATTATATACTAGATAGTATATACGGAATACTATTACTAGTATTATTATATAACGAAGATATAGTTAAGTAATATAGTAGTAGTTCTTATATATAGGTATAAAGACTAGAAATACTATAGAGTAATAGGTTACTATTAGTACCTTAGGACTAAAAGATATTAAAAGTAGTTCCTAGGCTATAACTAGAGGTAGTATAATATACTTTATATATATCTTAAATATAATAAGAATACTAGAGAATATTACTTAATAAAATAGTACGTATACTTTTATAATATATATAAGAAGTATATACGATAGAAGAAGCTTACTAGATTCCTCCTATTATTAGGAAAAGAGTAATCCCTTATACTAAGGAGAAGTATAGGGAGATAAATATATTAACCCCTATATAATACTTATATATATCTTAGTATAATATATATATAAATATACTAGTAAATATTAATAGTTAGAGGACTATTATAATAATAGATTCTAGATTAACTAGGAACTTTATCTCTTAAGAAATAGTACGGTTAACGGGGCCTACCTACTTATAAGAAGAAGTATTAGTATAATTTATAGGGGGTTAATAGACTAAAACTATTAAAAAGAGTAGATAAGGAAATAACCTTACTACTTATTATTATTTAATACTATTATAAGGAGCTTTCTTTTAATATTATTATAATAGCTACGTATTATATTATTCTAGGAATACCTTAATTAAAGGAATATAATCCTATTATAGATTAGTAAGAAGGAGTACTTATATTTTAGTAAATTAGAGATATTACTAAGATCTAACCTATATATTAATAGTAGATAATAATAGATAAGAACTAGAACCGTAGACTAGTTAAGGCGTATATAGCCTTAACTTTAAAGAAAAAGGATGACCTTTAGAAGAAAGGGTCTAACTTAATATATACTAATAAAGGTTAGTAGGGTAAATAAGTTAAAGAAATTAAAGGAAAAGATAAACCTTTTATAATCCCTTATTAGTATAAAAAGTAGAAGTAGCTTTTTAAGGAAGAGATAACTATAAAAGTATTACCTAAGTATTAATTATAAGATTATAAGATTAAATTTAAACCTAGTAGAGAGCTAATATTTAGACTAATATATATACTTTTAGAAAAGGAACTCTTAGTACTTTATAGGTATATAGAAGAGAACCTTAAAAAGGGATTTATTTAAGAATCTAAATTACTAGTAGGATATCTAATCCTCTTTATATTAAAGAAGGATAAAAAACTAAGGCTATACGTTAACTATTAAAAGTTAAATAATATAATAATTAAGAATAGGTACCCTTTATTAAATATTAGCGAGTTATAGGATTAACCTAGTAAGGTAAAAGTATTTACTAAGCTAGACCTTTAGGGAGCTTATAATTTAATTAGAATAAAAGAAGGTAAAGAATAAAAGATAGTATTCTAAATATATTATAATTACTATAAGTATTTAGTAATACTATTTAGACTTATTAATATACTAGTAACCTGCTAAGTATTAATTAATAATATATTAAGGGCGTACTTAGATTAAATAATAATTACTTACCTTAATAATATTTTAATATACTCTAAGGAAGAGGAAGCTTATATCTAGTATATATAAGAAGTTTTATTATACTTTATAAATACTAAACTATTCTTTAACCTAGATAAATACGAATTTTATAAGGAATTAGTAGAATTCCTAGGATTTATAGTTAGTATAAAAGGTATTTAGATAAGCCCTAAGAAGGTTAAGGTAATACTTAAATAGCTAGTACCTATAGATATTAAAGAAGTTTAAAGTTTCCTTAGATTTATAAATTTTAACTATAAATTTATTCTAGATTATTCTAAGAAAGCTATCCCTTTAACTAATATTACTAAGAAAGATATGGGGTTTAAGTGGGATATAGCTTAAAAGAAGGTATTTAAGATCTTAAAGTAATCTTATATAGATCTACTAGTACTTAGAACCTTCTAAGTTAATAAACCGGTATAGATAGAGACTAATACCTTAGATTTAGTAATTAGGGCTTACTTATATTAAATAATAGAAGGGAAGTAGTATCTAATAGCCTATTTCTCTAGGAAAATAACGCTAGTAGAATAAAACTATAATATATATAATAAGGAGCTACTTATTATAATATATATATTATAATATTAGTAAGTATATACTAAAAGCTACTTAGACTTAACTATTATAATAAGTTATAAGAATCTAGTTAACTTTATTATAATAAAGGAGTTAAATTAATAATAAGTTTATTAGTTAAAGTTACTTAGATAGTATAAATTTAAGATAGTATATATACCTAGAAAAGATAATAGCTAAGTAGACGCTCTTAGTAGAAGGTTAGACTATATAGAGATAAAGAATATAATAATAAAACTAATCCTAAATATAGAGGATAATAATTTATTAGTATTAATATAAATATTAGCGGTAACTATATATATCTAAGTCCCTAGAGTTTTAGATATTATCTAAAAGGGATATAAGACTAATAACCTAGTAAGAGAATTAAGGAGTTAGTAACTAGGAGATAAATTCTTAAAGTATAAGAATAAGCTTTACTTACTAGAATTATATACTAAAGAAGTAGTAAGGGATTATTATAATAACCTATTATAAGGACACCTAGGAATTACTAAGATAGTAGAACTTGTTAGAAGGATATACGCCGTACTAGGGTTATAAGTAAAAGTTAAAAGATATATTAAGGAGTATATTTAGTACTAATAGAATAAATTGGTATACTATATAAAATATAAGTAAATTCAGTTTATACTAGTACTAGAATTATTATAGAAAGATATTATAATAGACTTTATAATAAAACTACCTAAGTTAGGAGACCTAATTATAAAGGAGGTCTATAACTTAATAATAGTTATTATAAATAAACTAATAAAGTATATAATTATAATACTATTTAAGGAGACCTATACTACTAAGTAGTTAGGGTTTATTCTCCTTAATAGGCTTATAAGAGATTATAATATACCTAAGTCTATTACGTCTAATAGAGATAAGCTTTTTATATTAAATTATTAGAAGATATTAATATTAGTAATTAAGATAAAGTTATAAATATTAATAGCTTACTACTTATAGATAGATAGATAGACTAAATAAACTAACTAAATAATAGAAATATATCTTAGATATTATATTAATATAAAATAAAATAATTAGGTATTATTACTACTAATAATATAGTTAGCGTTTAATAATAAGTAGTTAGATATAATAAAGCTATCTCTATTCTTTATAAATTATAGAAGATAAGTAAATATATTCCTAGACCTAAGGCCTAGCCTAGATATAAATAAAGTAATAGTACTTATATTAGAGATAAAGTAACTATATAAGGATATATAAGGTATAATTTATAAGGTAAATAATAAAATAGTAAGGTATATTAATAAGAAAAGGAAAATATATCCTTAGTTAAAAGAGGGGGATAAAGTCTACCTCCTTATAAAAGATTTTAAAATAAAGAAATTAAGTAAGAAACTAGATTATATTAAGGTTAGACTATTTTTTATTTAAAGGATAAAGGGACTAGTTAATTATAAACTAAATCTTCTACCTAATATTAAAGTATACCTAGTATTCTATATTTCTAAGTTAGAACTAGTAGATTTAAATATACCCTTATAAGAAACCTTCTACTTTAAAGTAGAAGAAGAAGATAAGTTTAAGGCTAAGAGAATCCTAGTATAAAGAGGTTAGACCTATCTTATTAAGTAGAAAGGTTATAAGGATTTTAAGAGTACCTAGGAACTAGTTAAGAACCTTAAGAACTACTAGAACCTCTTATATTAATTCTATTAATATTAATAAGACTAGACTAGTTAAAGTTTATAAGGATTTTAACTTACTTTAAAGATATATTAAAGAGGAAGTTATTAGGGTTAAGGCCTTATACCTTCTTATCTACTTCTACCTCCTTTATATTCCTAAGTTTACCTTTAACTAGTTCTAGCTCTTTACTCTCTAAGGTAGTAACCTCTACTTAAAGATGAGTAAAGTAAGCTAGAGCCTCTTTAGCTTCTACTAACTTTTCCTTCCTTTATTAATATATACGGGCCTACTTAGAAGGAGAAAAGGGCGTAAGATTATAACTATAACCCTTATAAGTATATTTAATATAGCGGTTTAAAGTACTACTAAGCTTATACTTCTTAGGTATATAAGACTTTTTATAGTTCTTATAAATATATATTAGAGGAGAAGGGATAAATAAATCTACTAATACCTAATAATAGTATACTAATAAAAGCTAATATCTATTAGTAGGTATAGTATTATAAGAAGTCTTTAGGATGAAAACTAATAAGGGGGAACCTAGTATTATAAGTAGGACTTAGTTTATATACTATATACTAGCTAATATAGTTCTTATTATAATTAGGTAGATTATTAGGTGACCTAGGTAAACTATATTTAGGTAGATTACTAGGTAACCTAGGTAAACTATATCTTAGGTAGATTATAGGGTAATTTATATAAATTATACCTCTTAGTAGGCTTTCTTATATTTATATAGAGAGCGTGCTTTTCCCCCTAGATAGGAGCTTTATACTTAACTTATATTATTAACTTAGTAATCTCCTAGATATTAAATATAATATAATATCTATATTAGACTAGTTTAGTATAAAGCCTACTTATCTAGTCCTTAATACTCTACTCTACGAGATCTACCTAGGCCCCTCGACCCTCGGGATAAACGGGTCGTAATATACTATTACTAGCCTAGTAGAAGGCTTATAATACTCCCGTTAGGAATTACCACGTATCTTTTCTATAATATATAGGAGGGAGCTATTAGAGTTATTAGGGGAGGTATAGATATACTTTATCGCCGCCGTTACGTCGCTATTTCCTAGTACTAGGCCGTATAGTAATCTACTCGTAGGAGAAAGTGGATTATATTAAAATCCCGCTAGCTATACTTATAGTTATAGGGTTACTACTCCTACTCCTACGCGTAGTTATAGTCCTCCTAGCTAGGGGGGGCGGCCCTAACCTATTATTCTAACTCTTCTACTTAGTATAATACCTTCTATCTCTTAACCTAGAGTCTCTTATACTTAGAGTTAATACTACTAGCGGGAACTAAGGTAGGTATTATTATATATATTAAGGGCGCGCTCGCCGCGCGTATAAAAACTTTATATAAGGAGCTCTACTACTATATAATATCTTAGTTTTATTCTAACTACGTTTAGACTAGAGACCTCTTAGCTCTATTAACTAGTAATAGGTTTATAGCTAGTACTACGTATAGGTAGATCTTATTACTAGCTATATTATTACTTTATAATAGACTTTAGTTATCTTTAAATATATTATCAGTATATTACTTATAAATCGCCTTCTTATATAAGTCTATTATATTAGTTATTTAAAGATCTTATTAATATCCTATTATATTATACTTCTTTTAAATTATTCTTATATTCTTTATACTTAAAGGTATTTCTATTAGCTAACTCTTATAATAGATAGTTAAACCCTCTTACTACGCTATACTACCCTATTATACTACTAGGGTAGTAGCCCTCTTATAACCCTATTATCTTTAGTACGCTAAGTACCTAGGTTTAAGTCTTAGGTTACTATATAATTAAAAGACTAGTAGGGCTTATAAGAGGTACTACTACCTTTATAAGCCTTATAAATTAATTTATAATAATAGGATTTTAATATAATTTATATATAGTATATTAATAGGTTATAAGTCCCCCTTACCTTTTATACCTATTTATCTAGCCTCCTTACTTATAACCCTATTATTACCTTTTAGGGTAGAAAGTTACCCCGTTATACTACTTTTATAATATAAGTTACTACCTTTAAAACTAAGGTAGAGGTAGTAATTTACTTAAAGGAGCGCGGTAAAATACTTTTATATAAGTTATAAACCTTTAAGGAATTATTATACCTTAATATAAAGGTAGGTAGTTAGGTAGCTATTACTTTAAAGGGTATCTTAGATATAATAAGATAATAGGTAAGTTCTTTTATTACCTACTTCTTATAATATATATTAATACTTTTATAAGAGGGGTTAACTACCCTTATTATAATAGAGGTTAATAAGGAGTTAGGGGAGGTAAGTATATTATTAAAGTATTCTACTATTTTTATATAAGCTAATTATATATTAGGAGGAGGATAATAATAATTTTAATAAGGGGGAGATAGGGGAGACCCTAGAGGATATAAAAGAGGAGGAGGAGGAGGCTATTACCTCCTCTATTATTATATTACCCGCCCCTACTCCTATTAGCCCTAGCTACCCTTCTTATAATAGTAGTTCCGCTAGTACTACCCCCTCTACTTATAAGATTTACGCCCCTCGCGCCCCTTATACTCCTTATACTCCTATTACTCCTACTCCCTTACCTACTCTACTCTCTCCGCCTACCCCTACTAGGGATAATACCTTATCCTCTAGCTTATCTATTATAAGCCCTAGCTTACCTTAATACGCTCCCCTTATAAGACCTTAGTACTACGCCTTTAAGTAAAGATTCTTTTCTTAGGTTATAAAGATTTTATCCTTAATTAATTCTTTTTATATATACCTCTTTATTAAAATCTCTATTATATAAATATAACTTATAACTTACCTTATATAATTTAACTTTATAATTAAATAGTTCTATTATAATAGTTATATACTAGTATTTTACCTTTAATACTTCTTTATTATATATATATTATTATATTCCCTTTATAAGTCTTTATATTTATATCCTTAATAGATATCTATTAATTATATTCTATTTTATAACTAGACTATTTAGTTAAGTAGTATTAAATACCTTTACTTCTTATTCTATCTAGGATTTATTCTACCTTATAATATTCTTTACTATTAATAAGTTCTAGAGGAGGTATAAATAATTATTTACCTTTATTAAGGTAGCTCTAATATAATTTTAATAAGGAAATATAAAATATAAGATAGATTCTTTATACTATTAAGAGACTTAAGTAGTACGCCTAGTATTTAATTATATCTACTACTTTAAAGGGACTAGTATACTTATATAATAGCTTTTAATTTAATCTTTTCTACTTTAAGTTCTTTATAATTAATATTACTAGTTCTCTTATTATATAAGACTTTAAGATATAAAGTTTATTATAAAACTTTATAACTTATACTTAAATAGTCTATTATTAATTTACTAGTATAACTCTTACTTTTAAAAGGTTTTTTATATAGTCTTTAGTTATAAGTACTCCTCCTTCTAGAAAGTTATCTCTAACTTTATCTTTTATATATAGATTATACCTATATACTATATAAAATAGTAAATAACCTAGTATAATATAAATACTATTATAATACGCGAATTTAGCTATTAGGAGTAATATAACCTAATTATCTTATTCTTTATTTAAAAATACCTTAAAGTAATATTTTAATATTTAATTTTAATATTTAGTCTATCTATCTATTTATAAATAGAAGGTAGTACTTAGTTATCTCTTTATCTTTATATAATAGTAGACTTCTAATTAATAGGTACTTATAAATAAGGATCTCTAATCTAATATAATACCTATTAGTAAACTATAATATAATATTATATTCTTAAATAAGATCTTAGCTAATTTAATAATAATATAAATACTCTTAGTTAGAAGGTATTAAACTATTTTTATATACCTATTAATAATTATAAGAATAGAATTATATATAGAATTTCTATATTTACTAGGTAGTAAGCCTATAATAAAATCTATAAAAAGTTCTTCTTAAAGCCCTTTAAGTTATAATAAGGATATTATATTATTATAAAGTTTATATCTAAGAGCTTTTACCCTTTAATATATTTTATAAGTTTAGATATATAACTTAGTATCTACTAATATTCCGCTCTAATAATACTTATATTAGAGTAACTTTAAGGTTTTTTATAACTTAAAATAACCTATTAAAGTATTATTATAATACCTTATAATAATTTCTATATATAATACTAAATTATCTAGTATATAAAGTACTCTTTTAAATTTTAGTAATCCTATTAAATTAACCTTCTAAGGCTATTTAATAATATTTTACTTAGAAGCTATATATTAGTAAGATCTTAACTCGCCCCTATACCTTTAGTAAAGACCTTCGGCCCGTAGGCCTAGGGCTAGCCCTAGGGGCCCTAGGCTAGCCCTAGACTTATTATAGCGTATTCTAAGGTCCTAGGGCCGCTTTAAGCTTTAAGGGAAGTATTATATAACTACTAACTAAGTAATTTTTCTAAAATCTACTAATTAGTAAATTCTAAGAAATTATATAACTACTTACTAAGTAAAATTATATTATATAACTACTTACTAAGTAGAACTTTAAAAGTTTTAATATTTTATAATTAACGGGGGACTTAGGTAGTATACCTTAGAGCTACCTCTAATACTACCCTAAAAGTAACCCCGGAATTAATTAATTTAGCTAATTTCTACGCAGGGGTAATATACTAGGGTAGGCTTAGGTAGGGGCTAATAGTATAGTAATTATATTAACTTAATATATTAGATAATATAATAGCGTTACTATTACGGGTACCTTAATATTATTCCCTAGCGCCTAGAACCCTAATAATAGCGTATTATAATACTATTACTTAGCGCCTTAATACTTAATCTTAACGCGTCCCTTAGGGCCCTAAGTACTAGGTAGGTTACCCTTACAGCCCTTATAGCCCTAGGCGGACTTATATCTACCCCTACGGCCCTAGGGTAAGCTTTCTTAAACTACGGCCCTAGGGGCCTAGGGCGGCCTAGGGCTAGCCCTAGGTACCCCTCCGGGTTTTTAGAAATTACCGACGTACGCTTTACCTTATCTTTCTATTTAATATTAAATAGATTATTACTTTATAATAAGAGGATAAGTTCTTTTAAGGATTCTAATCTAGCTTTATAAGCTATTTTAAGTCTAGTAATTACTCTTATTAATACTTATAAGATATATTATTTATAATTAATAACCCTAGTAATAGGATTAAGTAGTAGCGCTATTATATTATATTAATATTAGGAAGATAGCTTTATACCCCTTCTATCTAAGTTTTTAGGCTTAATTAAGGGTTTCCTAAGCCCTCTTAAGCTAGATAAGTTTATATACTTAATTATTTCTTCTAGCTACCTTTAACTAGAGATAATACTTCCTAAGTTTACTAGCTTATTTTATAAGGTAGGTAGGAGCTAGTTAAATAATATCTTAATATTATTATAATTAGGTCTATATAATAGAGCGTTTATAGGATTCTTCTTACTAGGTTAATATTTAATATTAAAGTTATATATAACTAAATAAATAGCCTACTAAGCTTAATAATTATTTAACTACTTTATTTATATAAATCCCTTAAGATTATTATAGTTTATAAGTACTTTAATAGTATAATAACTACCTTTTATATAGTATTACTATTACTTAAAGGCTTTAATAATTATTAATAGGTCTTAATTATATATCTTATACCTAGTCTTAATAGGTATTAATTTATAAGATTAGAAGGCTACTAGATACTAAGCCCTATTATTATCCTATTAGGATAAGATAGTAGTTATAATAAAATTAGATATATCTATTTTAATCTAAATTTTCTTATTAGGATTAAAATATATTAAAACGGGTATAATTATAAAGGTATAATATAAGTTATAAAACGCCTTCTCTTTACTAGCGCCCTATATAAATAGTCTTAACTTCTTCCCCTCCTTACTACCTTTTAAAAGGCTAGTTAAGGGGGATACTATTTATAAATAGTAGTATATAAAACGCTAGTAGAAGTTTATAAATCCTAAGAATACTTAGACTTCCTAATATATAATTAATACTAGCTAGTCTTAAATAGTAAATACCTTATAGCTATCTATTAATATACTATTAATATTTATAATAAACCTAAGGAATTCTACTAAATTAATATAGAATTTATATTTCTTTTAATTAATATAGAGCTAAAACTTTTATAACTACTTAAGTACCTAATAGATATATTACTTATAACTTAAGATATCTTTTAAATAAATTAAAATATTATTAAGGTATATTATATAAGTAATATCTATTAAGCCTACTAAAACTCTATTAATATAGGCTTAGAATATAACTAAGGTATTTACTAATCTAAATAGTATAATTATATATTTAAAATAATTATATTATATATAAAATACTATCTTCTACTTATTACCCTTATAAATATAAATCTTATAATAAGTATCCTTAAGGTCTAACTTAGTAAATATCTTAATACCTTATAAGTAATTAAGTATTTTACTAATTAGAGGGAGAGGATAATAATTCTTTATTATTACTTTATTTAACTTATAATAGTTAATATATAATTATAAGCTACTATCCTTCTTTAATATAAATAAAATAGGAGCCCTTATAAGACTAGTAGACTCTTATATCTAACCCTTTAACTTAGTATTATCTAAGTAGATATATAGAGTTTCTAACTCCTTTTATAATAAATTATAAATAGGCTTATAAGGAGGCTTATAACTATCTATATTAATAGCGTAGTCCCTAGGCTTAAATAAGGGTAGTTATCCTACCTCCTTATTTAAAAAGATATCTAAAAAGTTATAAAGACTTTTAGGTAACTCTAGTACTTTACTATTAAAGCTCTAAGTTTCCGCCTAGAATAACCTAGTATAAATAATAGTATAAATTACTAATTTACCTTTAAAGGTATTTATAAATACTTATAGCTCTAGGATAGATATATTAATAGAGTTTAATAGAAATTACTACTTTTAACTCCTTAGATCTACTTATACCCTAGCTTCTAATAAGGTAAGTATATTAAAAATAATTAATAACCCCTTCTTCTTAATTATATAGAATATACTAGTATATTAACCTAGCTACCCCTAGCTATTAATAAGATAATACTCTACCTAGTATATATTATAATAATAGATTAACTAACTATTTATCTATTTAGGAATTAATAGCTAATAGCCCTTTAAGGGTTTTAAGTTATATTACTTAATAAAGCTTTAAGAGATAATATTAATCTCTACTCCTATATCTATTAAGAAGTCTATATAATCTTATATATCTTATATATTAATAGAACTATTAATATTAATATTATAAATTAATAATAAATCCCTTTTAATAAGTAAGCGCCTTAATATTAAGGTCCTAATAGAGGCGCGCTTCCTTTTTTTAATTTAATAGTCCCTTTTCTAATAGTATTAATAGGTATTATATTTAGATTCCTAGGTATCCTAGGCTTATAATAGTCTTTATTATAATACCCCTTCTTCTTATAATTAAAATATATTAACCCTTCCTTAGTATTTAATAACTTATTATAACTATTAGCGGGTTAAATACTTCCTACTTTTATAAAAGGTTTAATACCTCTATCTTAACTTCCTTCCCTCTTTTAACCTTTATTCTACCTATTAGAATAATCCCCTTTTTTAGTAATATAACTATTACCCGCCGTTATTCTAGTATAATATAACTAGTTATTCTCTAATTAAGTAGTAAGGGTAATTAGGCTTTCTTTAATTATAAGGAGGTCTTAATAATTTATAAGGGCCTTTTAAAGGTCTAGGCGTAACTTTATAAAGAAGTTAATCTACTAATATTCCTTTAAAAAAGGAGGGATTTATAATTTAATTCTATTTAAATATATATTAAAGCTTTATATTAACTAATTAGGACTTTATTATATATTTAAATATAATTATATATTATAAAGCTAGTAGTTTACTAGGTCTTTAATAAAGTTTAATAAGTACTAAGTAAAGTACTTTTAAGTAACTACTCTTCCTAATAATAACTTTTTATAATAATCTTATAACTTAGTAAGTTTACCTTCTAAGAATTATATAACCTAAGTAACCTTTATAAACTTAATTAGGAATTTATTAGATATTAATTAAAATATAATATTTATAATATAATATTATTTTTTATACTTATATATATTCTTCCCCTTATAAAAGGGTAAGTCCTTAGGCTTTAAGTAGCTTTTAGGGTATTAACTACTAGGTTCTTCTAATTAGCCTCTAGTAGATTAACTTAAGGTAAAACTATTAAAGATAGATCCTATCTTAGGGTCTAATATACCTTATATATTAATACCCTAATTTAGAGGGTAGTCCTCTATTAAGCCTAGTCTTAACCCTTATTATATCCCTCCTAGTAATCTACTAGTAATTTAATATAAATCTAGTATAATTATATTTACTTCTACTTATAATTAAGCTATCCTTTCTTAGATACCTTAAAGCTTTCTTTCCTTTATTAACTACTCTTCTTTAACTTTAATAGTAGTAATAAGTTTATTAAGTATAATTATACTAGTAAAGGTTTTATTTAAAATTCTATTACTAGGTATATTATTTATTACTTTAATATCTCTTATATTAGACTTTAATATTATCTTAATTTTATTATAATAGACTTTTAATATATTTTTATCTTATTTAATATTAGATATCTTCGCGTTATTATACTATTATAATTTAAACTATTCCCCTTTAAAGGTAGAGAGATTAGAACTATTAGGAACTAGATTAAAAGGCTAGTTCCTAAGGGCTAGAATAGATAGTATAAACTACTAGTAAGTAGGTAGTATTATAAAGGTAGACTTAATACTCTAGTAACTTTATAATTATAAAAGAATTAATCTCTACCTTCTAAGGAGGTAGAAGGAGGATTATCTAAATACCCCTTAAGGAAGCTACCTAGCCTCTTAGATATCTAGATAAAAGGATATCTATTAGGATAATAAGAAGCTAAACTAATACCGCTAGGATATCGCTAGTAGGCCGTATCGTACTAGCTAGATATGTTAAGATATCCTAACAATTTTATAATAACGCTATCTACTAATCTCTTCAATATATTAAACGTACCTCTAACCGTCCCTTCCTCCATTATAGGTGACTAAAAAGACTCGTTGTCAAATTACTAATAAGGTGACTACGGCGGAGTTAGAACGGGGGCTACGAAGACAAAATGGCTAGGAAGGACAGGAAGGCCAAGTGACTAGAGGAATCAGCCAATTAGGACGAGGCATGCGGACAAGAAAACCTCGTAAAGGATGATGTAAATAGCTTCAGAAATAGTCATTTCATAGATTTAGAGTATAGAATAGACGTTTTGGACCATAATAGGGTAGGCTTATAGGGGACTAGCCCTATAAGGCTGGACGGTCACCGAGTATGGACGGTTACCCAGTGAACCCTTCTAGGGCTGATACCGATATCCAACACGAGTCAGCCCTAATCAGGACTACGCTAGGAGGCCGATCTTTCTCGCTGCAATGCAGAGGCACCAAGCCAAGGGACTCCTGGAGGGACGCCCTACTTTCGTCCCATTGATTCCCGTCCTCTTGTTAGAAATAGGCATCTAGCCCCTTTCATGCTATCGTCTTGGCATGCATCATGTTGACAGAATTTCAACTCCTTGTTCTTACCCTCCTGGAGTACTGTTCGTATAGCCATAATTACGTTGCTTAATATGTTGTTTAATGGTATGCCTTGGGCATAAAGCAGCGCTGGAGATGGCAGCGGCTGCTGACGTCCTAGCGAATCCTGAAGGATTTAGTGCACACTAATCTCTCTCTATCTTACTTCGCCCTTATAAGAGGCTTCATATTCACGTTCCTCGTAACCATCTCCGCTGTTACGCTGCCATGACGGTCTGCATCATGCCACTCCACCCTACTATGACATTCTGAAGGAAGAGTACGGAGCAGGATTAGGTATCGTCGGATCGTATCATGGCTTCGTCCACGGAACCATTCTTATACAAAACGGCGCAAGAAGCGTCGTCCGAGATTCCTTCAAGAGCAGGACTGGGAAAGCCATGCCATATACACCGCTTCTCCTTGATGGATTTGGGGGCTGTAGGAGTAGCGATGGCAGCTTTCGTTATTGCCATGGTGGCCGCCTTTCACAAAGGCACCGCCGTATATCTGGGACAGACATCTCAACTTATCGTCTTAGGTCTGATGCTAGCGTTCATGGGAGCATGTACGCAACGGCAGGTGCAGAGGTTATTGTTCGTGTATGAAGCGCGCTCAGGATCCACCCTCCAGAACTTCGATGCCCTCTTGAGGGCTGACTATCTTTCTCAGACAGCTGCGGTTCGCCCACGCGCCATCCTTCTTCTCTTGTTTCTTTTGCCGCTGGGTCTTGGAGCTTCATACAAAAGGTTCATTGGTGGCTCGACCACTGTCAAAGTCCCAAGCCTCGGTGGCTGGTATGGACTGACTGCAGCCCCGGGCTATCAACGTATTGGTAACGGGCTCTCATTACTGGTCGGTATATACTTGCCCTTTTGGATCGATCCGACCCGTACAAATGGTACCTATGGCTTCAATCTTCTTGTTCCATCAAGCACGACGGCTGCTATTCTGGATGCTCCTTTACCAACGAATTTACTACAGCTACAAGCATCTCTGAAAGGGGACGAATCGTTGCAGCTTTCAGCCGAGGTCAACGCCATCGTGTCGGAGATAAATCCCATCACTCCATCCGAGAGAAGCAATGCTATGTTTTGGCAGGACCTGGAAGCTGATTATCATGAGCACGGGTCCGCGACTGACCTGCTTTCTGGCGCGTTCTCTGAGATGTGGGCTGGTTCCGGCGATACCAATCAAAACTTCACCGAGATATATGTTGCGTATTTCAATACCACCCGAGAAGAAACTTTCAATTCGACAGCGGTTCGATACGTACAAACTCGACGAAGTTGCCTAGCTACGTGGAATATCACCAGAACGAATATCCTCCTAAGCAATGCAAACATACTAGAGACTGCTGAAGAGGCAAAAGCGGCCGAATTCCAGGGACTCCTACTCCATAATGCAATCGACATGTTCTCTCCATTTCTCGGCGAATATGCTCCAACCATTCGAGAGGCTTTTCATGACCCTCTCCCATTTTCCAATGACACGAAGCTCCAATATAGTCCCACTGTCAACACTGTAACCCCTCTAGTCGCTGCCATGCTCTGGGCTCGTATAGTCAGTGCGTACGGTATGGAAAGGCGAAATTCGGCCTATCTCTCCGAAGTAACTACCTCTGACGTTAAAACCTCCGACGTCCAATACTGGAGGGGCCCGGACCAGATCACGACTTACAAAATAGTTGTGACGGTGGAGAGGAGTTTCTGGCTGATCTTCATTCTGGCTATCCACCTAGTATTGACGGCCATTGCGGTGCTGATCAAGGCTCTGTTGTACACCACTCCCATCGGAGACGGATTCGGTCTTGTTTCCTTGCTTTCGGGTATCAAGCAAGAGAGCCTCGACGTGCTTCGTGGGGCTGCTTTGAGTGGGGAACTGAGAGAGCCTGTAAAAGTGAGATTCTTGACAAGAAGTGTGGAAGGCTTGGAGTATGAGCGTCTTGAAATGGATCTTGATTCGCAGGGGAGATCGGATTCTTTGGATCCCCGAAATATCTATGGCTGATACTCAATCTCGTCCCTCGGATGTCTGGACAACCTGCACATTCCTCTTTCACCATACTCCCTCCTTCCGTTCGAACGGCACCTCATTTCTTCATCTTAGTAGAACAGATATGTCACCTGAACAGTGAATGCTTGTCTTAGCAAAGGGTCGTGTGGCTGCCATTCCGATAACTTCGATCGTCGCTCCCCCAACGCTGCGTTTCAGGTGGATGTGTGGCAGCCATTTACCAGAATGGGTTTCACCCCTTCGAGAATTTTCAAGTATCTATGACAGTGAAGGTGAGGCATCTATGTTCTCTGGGCAATGCGTACGAAATGTCTTGATATAGAGGATGTGGTCGATGTATCGATTGAGATGAAAGCGGTGACATCTTCCATACCGGCAAGGAGTCTTAGAAAAGGGCATCAATTTAATCCTGAAAGGGGAGCCGATGTAGGCAAGTGGATGGTTACGACTACAGCCCCTAGCTCTGCTATTGAGAGCACCCTTTGTTTACCCACAAGCGTCATTCTTCTCATGGTGACTGCAGAATGCTGCTGTATTCGCTTATTCGAATTTCAGTGCCATCGCTCATCATTTGCTGTATCAATATAATCATATCCGTCCTTCCCGACTACAGAAGCTATAATGTGAGATTGGTCGCTTCATCATCCATGTCTACCACCAGGGACTCAAAACGCGGTCCGATAACAGCGCATTGAAGGGAAGACTTCAAATCGCCGATCAAGTCATCATAACTCTTCGCTACACAGTTTCAAGCCGTTGTGGGTGCGGACAAGAATCCTGGTACAATCCATATCAGATAACCAGGCTGATTCAAGGGCAATACCTCAGCACGTGGAAATTAAAGGTTGCCTGCATCATCAGGATGAGCGCTGGGCATGCGAGGTTCTCTTGGCAGTTGTGTGGGCCAGTGCTTTCGTAACTTCTCTCTGCATAGGTATGGCGTGGTACTTGCAAAGAATTGGTGCCTGCTCCGACGCAATACAACATATCATTGTTTGTCTTGGCATCGTGCTTGGCCAGATCGTTAGCACTATCGCTACTTGAAACGAAGCTAAGTACGCCAAGGAGACCTAGCCGTTACAGAAGGAAAATAAGGTTCGGCCCCCATCTTAGTCTTGCACTAATCCTCTTTCGCATTAGTCCCGACCTCGTACTTTAGTTTTCTATCTCCTCGCACGTTCTGCACTTGACGAGACAACCCCCACAAAGCGTCGTCCCCACCCATTCACCACACACCTCGAGCTCCAGCTCCAGTCAAGTTACACAACTTGGATGTGGAAGGACGATACATCCCAGTCAAGAAACCGACTGGACCGTACAGATCGTTTCCCCCACCTCAATATTTCGAGGTCAAGTACTCCGTACGGTACATGGGGCCATTATGGAACAGGGGTCTCAACCTAATCATATATTCCCGGGGAGAATCCTTCGTTCTTCACCTATGATCTTACTGCCATCTTCGAATGATGGTCGTCAATAGGGCATATGGTGCCTGTTCCCACCGCTTTAGTGTCGACCCCACAGCATCAACATTGAGTCTTCCTCCTAGTCGATACACATTCCGTGGATCATGCTCGGTAGGCCTGTTCGCGTTTACCAAATCTTTCTCGACGCAGTCAATGATGCTGTTCTTGCAGGGATGGGTATATCCACATATTTCTTACTCTCGTTATGATCATTGCTTACACGGCGCGATGGGCCCCATAAACCCATTCATGCCCTCTTGGAACTGCTGTGCCTCAATTAGGGTCCGGTCTTTTCAGTCTTGCCCCGCATCCAGCTCTTCAGATGTACGGCTTGTGAGCAGTAACATTCCTCCCCCCCGGTCGCCCACCCAAAATGTGTGGAAAAGACCCATCTCCGATGGTGTCAACGACATTCGCTAAGCCGTGCCATTCGACCCCCGTCGTCATCTTGCGTCATCCTTGTGGTGGTTGCAGTCATGGAGATCATAAAGGATCACCTCCACCTGCCTTCCTGGTGCGCGGCTCGTCCTTGGCGAACAACCTTTTGAAGGCTCGGAACAGTTGAGCTGAGAAGCCTCATTTCCTTCCAGCTTGCCCGCTATGGAGGCCGAATGGATAAAAGGCCTGGTGGCACACTTCTGCTTTTTGCATTCCACAAAGTACAGCCTTGACTCGGTGCATTCCCTACCACTTTCTTTAGTCCTTGTTTCTCCTACTCAGTCTTTACTCCGATTAGTCAAAACGATACTGTCTCTATAGCAATCATTCATTATGCATCTATCTCTATATGCCGTCTTGCAGGCACTCGTAGTCATTCCTTTAACCTCCGCTCTTCCCTCCCCTGCCGTTCCTTACATTCCTGCCAAACAAGGTACAACACTACGGCCCATTGCAATCAGGGACTATGAAGCTGCCTCAGGTTTACAGCGCCGTGAACAATCGGAAGACCCCTCGGATCTTGATCTCCAGCCGCAGTTGCAGATGATGTATGGGAGCGCAGGAAGTCAGCACGCACCCTTGCAACCTCGCATCTCGCGCTAATGAAGAGTAGAGGATGGCCAGCTTGTCCTCGCAGACATGACCCTATATGCACCAGACGGGCTTGATATGATCCTGGTGGAGCGGTTTGAAGGCCTTACGTCCGTAATTGACTGTCATGGTGACGCCGGAACAATGTCGGTCACGTTCTCTTCCGCGGATGCATACAAAGCTGCTCTCAACAAATGGGGCCACATCAATGATTCTGACGAAGCGAAGTTTCTGCTTATCGCTAACCATGCTGGATGCGGACCTGACGATCAACGGCAGCCATATTTGTAAGGGCTCTGGCGTTTCGAATTCCGAAAGACCGCTAATTATATTGGGCAGTATTACAAGAATAGCTGAAGACGAGCCAAACCACACCCTCTACCTAACTGCCCAACTAGCACCATGGCACACTTTCGCCGATACATATACGGTCAAATTTGGTCATGTTACTCCATATCAGCACACTTCCCGGTTCAAGCAGCGGGGTATTATCAGTGGTGCTTCTTGTGTCCTCACCGGTACCTGCGACCTGAGTCAAAGCGTCAAGTTCGATGTCGGCACGGGAACCAAAGGAAAAGTGTCCAATATCTACAGCGATAGTAGGTTCAAGCTCGATTGCGTCAACTGTTTCACCACTGGGAGCTTCACGCTTGCAGGACACATCTCAGTAAGGATCCTTCTTTATTCGTGTCATGACCGAGAGGCTAATCATAAGAATAGACCAAAAATTGGCAGCCCAAAGCACTTACTTTAACAGCAACTCCGCAAAACTTCATGGCTGAAATAGGACTCCAGGCACACGTCACGGCCTCCTTAAGTCCAGCAAGTCTCCAGTACGAGAAACAGCTCCTATCCGTACCCATTCCCGGCGCAGGCATCTCTGTAGATGGCATCTTCAGCATAGGCGCAGTCTTATCCTACAACATAGGTTTCAAAACCACAATCCAAGGCAGCGCCACCGTAGACTTCGGCCTCTCAGCCTCCATCCCCAACGGCGCCCAGCTCACCGCCGACGTCAAAAACCCAGATCTAAGCTCAGCCACCGGCTTCAGCGGCGGCACCGCAACCCCCAGCTTCGCCGTCAAGGACATCACGGCCTCCATAGCCCTAGCCGCCTACTCAAAACCCAAACTCGCCTTCGGCATCTCCCTCTTGAACATCGGCACCGCAGACGTCGACATCAGCCTCAAGCTCCCGGAAGTCGACGCCACCCTGAGCGCCGCCTACAACCCTGCCGGCGTCTGTACCGGCAGCACCTCCGTCACGGGCGTCAAGGTGGAGAGCAGCTATGACGTCGAGGTCGATCTCGACATCGACGCCAAACTCGGCGTCTTGACGTCGCCGACCTGGACGAAGAAACTCTTCAATATCACCAATCATCCGATCGCGTCGCAATGCTTTCCGCTTAGCATCCCAGGTCTCCAACCGCTCAAAACCGCAATTCCTGTACTGGCGTCTCCGGTATCGATTACGCCCATAACGGACACGCCGATACACATCTACACACCATCGGGCGCCCCGACGCTCGTCCCCATCGTCAACGGCACGAGCTATATCATCGCACCCTCTGGGGTCTCGGTGCCTCCCTCACTCATTCCTTCCGGCCTTGCTGCTTCGGCAACGGGTGCAGTACTCAGTTTCCAAACAAGCAGTGCTCCGTACCCGACGTCGAACTCCACATCTGCCAGTCTCCCAGGTACAACGGGCGTCGCTTTTGCGTCATCAACTTCGAACTCCTTGGGACCGTCTGGTTATTCTCGTTATCGGAAATGGTAGGAAGTAACATCCCAGCAATCTTTCACAACGCGTTATCAATGCCTTTAGCGCAATTTCCGCCATTTACTATCTTTAAAATAGATTCTCGATATATTTCATGCTCAATCATATTAGGGCATACGGCGTCTATCCATGAAATCTAACATCTATTAGTTACTATCTATCAATGAACTAACCTCTATACCTCCCTCCATCTTATATATCCATCTCAAACCTGATCTCCACACACCAAAACCTATGTATCTTACCAGTCCACCACCTTCCCCTCTTCCCCTCTCTATACAACCCTGCAATCTATCTTATATCATGCCGAAACGTTTCATAATCCTCGCCAGGATCGATAGATAGCCCACTCAAGACCTATGCCGTGTAGAGTAAATAGAAGAGTAATATATATATATATATATATACACGAGGTACCAGAAAGAATACCCCCAACTCGCATTGTGACAGCTTTGTACCGCTCTACATGCCGTTCTGATAGCCAACTCTCACAACTAGATATCTTGAATTAAAATGTTAATTCAAAGATACTCGGCTTCGTCAACGCAGTCACTTCCACGGAAAATAAAGCTCGAGAGAGTAGTTGAGTCCAATTTCAACAGGCTTAAAAGCTAGATGAAATCTGATAATCTCCAGCGATCCCTCGTTCGTTAACTCTGCAGCGCACCCGAAGAGCCGTCAACAGTCCGCGAAGCAATTGAATCATACCAGCACGCCAGCCCGCAAAGCAATCATACCACTCACCTCAGCATCCTCCCACAAACAAACATGGCAAGCTCAGATCCACCCTCTCAACCCGCCACAACCACAACCCCATCCCAAACCCCATCCCAAACCCCATCCCATCCCCCACCTCCACCACCCCCCCAAAAACCCCAAACAACCATCCTCGCCGCCATCAAACCCATCAACCCCCAAATATCACAAACCCTCCCTCCACCCCTCCCTCCTCCCCTCCACCCTCTCCCACCCCAACCTCCCCCTCCTCTCAAAACTCCACCGCCACAACCCTCCTCTCCCCGCACCAAATAGCCGCCCACCCCTCTTCAACCTCCTCCTAACCCACAGCTACGACATAAACACCCACGACCCCTTTCCCCAAACACAAACAACGAAAACGAAAACGAAAACGAAAGCACTAACACCCCGACCCCAACCCTCCACAACCACATCTGCCACAACGAAACCCTAGAATAGTCCGCTACCTCCATCTCCCACAACGGCACCACCACCACCACCCCCAACCCACCCTTCTCGAAACAGCCACCCTCTCCACCTTACCCCTCACCCCTGCACCTCACCCCCCTCACCCCGCACCTCCCGCACTACACGAACGCATAACCATAGTAACCTACCTCGTCGACTCGATGTCAACGCGCTGGATACGCAGACCAAGTTGTCCGGGCATTGGGGTTCACCGCTCTGTTACGCTGCGAAGAATGCGTGGGGTGGTGCTGTTTTTTTGGGGGAGGGGGGCGGGTGTGAGGGGGAGGGTTAGGGATTGTGTGGGGGGTGGAGTTGGGGGGGGTGGATGGGGAGGATGGGGGGGGGTGTGTGGTGCGGTGGAGTTGGCGGGGTGGATGGGGAAGCTAGGTGTTTTTAGGGGTTTCGAGGGAGTGGGGGGTTTGGGGGGGATGGGTGTGAGAAGGGGGAGGGTTTTGGATGGGTTGTGGTGATGAGGTTTGCTATGTTGGGCTTGGGAGGTGTTCTATGGACTGGTAAGGCGATCGTTTCGGGGGTTTTTTTTGCCGAGGCATGGGTTGTAAATAAAGTATTTTACAAGAGACGAATGCCAAGGCTGCCAGAAATTGGAATCGAGTGTGGCAAGATCAGCGCGATATAGTGGGTTTACTAAGGCAGTACCATGTTCGGACGAAAGTTTGCCGGAACGAGATGCAGAACGTTATTATGGTGCTACACCAGCTCCTGGTTCCTGACTCTCATAACTGACGTAAACCTGTAGCGACGCTTATGATACATGATTCGTCTTCCATAAAATATATCAGGAATGCGCTGTAGCGGTGTAAACTTTCAAGAAAATGACAGAAAAGGGGATCAGTCAACTAATACTAGATGTACCGTTCTAAAAGTAAACTCGTATACCTAGAAATAATAATAATTAATATTAATTAGACTCTAAATCTATATATATATATATATACTACTATAAATAATCTAAATAAATATAATAGGTAATACTACTAGCTATAGCCTTATTATATAACTATAATAGGGATACTAAGTAATTTCCTCTTTATTAGCTTTAGAGAATATATATATAACGCCCCTATAAAGTAGTATATTATCCCTATCTTACTATCTATAATTATATACTAGGAAAGACTTCTTAATTACTACCTTAAGTAGTAGGATTAAATATCCTATTATTAATAGCCTCTTATAAAGGTTATATAATAGGGATATCTTAATAATATATTATAATAAAATTAACCCCTAATAAAATTTATTAACTTAATAATATATTAAGATATCTACTAGCTAGAAAGATATAAGATAGTATAGGATATTAGTCTTACCTACTATACCGTACTATAGTATAGGATTAGCTATTTTAGTCCTATCCTATTCTAGGATAGTATAGGTTTTTATAGGATAATCCTACGAGATAGGTTATTTATAAGACCTTCTTTTAGGATAGGATATTTATAGGATATCTTATAATTATTAAGAGGAGCTTAGTATCTATATAGGGAGAATAGAAAGTTATATTAAGTAAATATAATAATTAGAATAATAACTAGAAATAATACTATTATAAATATTATATTAATTATTAAGCTATTATATATAGAGAATATTATAATTTTATAATACGCTAATTATTAGGAAGTTTAGGCCTTATAGATTATATTAGAGTAAATACTCTATAACTATAAGGGTTTATAATCTATATATATAGCTAAATATCCCTTAGTATTAATATAATACGCTTCGCGTATATAGTATATAGGTTTAATACTACTATAATTATTAGTATTACTTATATTAGAAATAAATAGATAACTTACTTTCTAATATATTTGTTAAGAATACTTCTAAAGCTTCTTATAAGCCCTCTAATACCTTAGTCTAGAATCTAGTACTAGTATATAAATTAAGGGTAATCTTATAAATAAGTCTATAAAAAGGGAGTTTTAGAATAAGGAGATTAGAAGTTTTCTAGTAGTAGTAGATCTTATAAAGAGTAATAGCTTATATACTTTATTAGCTAGGAGTAATAAGTAGAATAATAGTTATAAAGATATACTACTACGCTTTTATTTAGGCTTCTTCTAAGTACTTAAACCTAGAAGACCTTTAGTAGTATTAGACTTAGGACTTATAGCCTTCTTACTACCTTTACTACCTATAGTCTTATAAGCTTTCTATACTATTATATTAGCTATTATAAATCAAATACCTTTATTAGAAGTAATTAATTATATCTAATAAGGTTAGAAATATATAAATACTATCTTATTAGTTTAAGTTATACTATTAACTATAAAAGGGTAGATATACTTAAATTACTATAAAATAAAATAAATAAGGATATAATAAGGATATAGTATATATAATATAAGACTAATATACTCCTAGAGTTCTAGAGTTATATATATATAATATTAGAGGAGGTTATAAGTTAGATAGTTAAGTCTTTTAAATAAGATATCCTTAGCTATTATTATTTTAAGTAAATACTTAGATTTCTTACTATTCTCTACTTAAAACTACTCTATTATTTACTATACTCCTCTAATTAATACTAGAGAAGATTATAATTAATTTATATATTTAATATTATTATATATTATATTATTATAGAATCCTATAATATAATATAGTTATTATTATAGTTAGAATATCTATAGAATTATTATTTATAGAGATTTACTACTAGTAGCGGGAGGCCTCCGCTAGTACTATAAGGCTAGGAACTTAAAATTCTACTATTATATATAATACCTCTCTATTTAATACTATTTAAGTATATAGAGATACGCCTCTATTAATAATAGTATATAATATATTATTAGGAAAATCTATAGTTAATAATAATTATAGTTATTTAAAGAATTAATATTTATATTATTTACTACTAGTACTAGGTACTAATACTAAGAATAAGTAGTAGGGCTATTATAATCTAATTAAGACTAGTATATTTTATAATTAAAATAAATCTCTTAATTCCTATCTCTACCTAATACTTCCTTTATATATTATTAAAATCTATTTAAGTATTAATAGTTCATAATATAATAGTATATAGTATATATATCTTATTATTAATAACTATAATAATAGCTAGAATTAATAATATAGGAAGGTAAATATAAGGTAGTAAAGGTAGAGTAGGTAGTAGAGTTTAATTTAGTAGATTATAGTATAAAGGCTCTTTTAAAACTTATATAATATCCTACTAACTATTATAAATATTAAAGATAAAGAAGAAGACTCTAATAAAACTCTCCTTTAATACCTTAATACTTATAATAGTAATAATACTAGTATTATATAGGGCTTAATATATAATATAATGGGTCGCCGCCTAGGTCTTTAAGTAAAGTATAAGGTAGTTAAAGAATTAAGTAAGAATATATATATAAAGTATTTACAAATATATATAAAGTCTTTTATATTAAATAAAAAGGTAGTAGAATTAATAAAGAAGGCTAATATTATAGCTATTAACTATACTATTAAGAAGTATAAGAAGTCCTTACTTTATTATAATAAGTCTATATAAAAAAGGGAAGGATAGCTTACTTATCTTTAATAATTTATTATAATTTAAAGGTAAGATTCTCCTAATTATAATTATTATTCTAGTTATCTAATATTCTTAAAGGATTACTATTAGAATTTATATTAAAGTAGTAGTAAAGTATTATAATATATAGCTTACTACGCGTACTATTATTTATACTAATAATAATAATAGGGACTTAATATAGGAAGATATTAATAATAAAGAGGCTAAGTTAGATAATTTATATATAACTAACTCCCTCTTTAAATAATATATTAATTATATAGATCTAATTTTCTAAGCTACGCGTAAGCGGGACGCGCTTTATAATTAAAAGAGATATAGTATTACTTAGTATTAGCTTATAGATTAGTAGATCTTATAAAAGTCTAGCTAATTATAATAGGAATATATAATAAACTTTAAAATAAGTTTATTTATTTATACTTAGCTAGTCTAGCGTAAGTTAATATATAGCTTATTATATAAGTTAGATTACCTAGATTAATACTTAAACCTAGGAGATTACCCTAACTATTATATTAATAGCTTATATCTACTACTTATTAAGGTATATTAGTTCTATAATTTTAGTTATTATTCTAGTTATCTTTATATATATTACTAACCTAGGTAGAATAGTTAGATTTATAATAAGCCTCTCCCTCCGCTATATATATACTTTAATTATAGAGAAAAGGCTATTTAACGTAATATAACTAGCTATCTTTAAGACTAGCGTTTTAGTATTATAAATAATACGCGCTTAATTAATCTCCTTAAACCCGCTTTATAATAACCTAATAATTATAATCTAGTAGCTAATAGTTTTAAGCTTAATATAGATATAGCTAATATTATATAGGTATATCTTCTAACTATTTAGGGTTTTAAATAGGTACCTTAGGAGTTTAGCTACCTTACGCCTTCTATTAATAGATTATACCTCCTATTATAAGATATAGCCTATTTCCTTATATAAATAGCTATAATTTATAAATATAATAAATTAAAGATTCTCCTTATATTATACTTTTAATTAATAGTTTATTATTATAATTTAGTAATAGGATTTATCTTTAATCTTTTCTAGGTTAGTCTTTATACTAATAATAGACCTTTAAGTACTAAATCTAGTTATACTCTTATACCCCTTTATTTTTTTTCTTTATAATATATTCTTTAAGATCTATCTTCTTTTTTTTAATATATTCTTTAAGGTCTTTATAATTAGTCTTCTTATTATTATTAATAATAATTATAGATAAGTTCTATACTTATAGTTTTTAGATCTATAGTTATTACTCTAGTTATTAGTAGTACTTAAAATAATAAAAGGTAATTATAATATAATATAGGTACTATTTAAGGAAGTTATACTTTATATTATTTAAAGACTTATATTATTTTATAGCTTTCTAAATAAGTCTATATCCTTTACCTATATAATAACTCTCTTTATATAGAATATATATAATTAGGCTATTAATAATTTATTAGTATCTATTATATTAAGAGTTTATAATATAATATAAAATACTACTAAGATTATTAATAATCTTAACCTTTATAACTTCCTAAAATATACTTAAAGTAAAGGCTTATATTTATATTAAATATATAACTTTTTATAAAAGGTTTATAATAACTTCTCTTACTAGATAATTAAATAATAAACGTGGTATTACTAAGTTTATTATTTTTTATAGATATTAAATTTCTAGTAATACCTATACTATAATATTATATTAGTTATAATTAACCCTATCTATATTCTTAATATATATCTAGGTTTTTATTATTATATTATAATTAGCTATCTCCTTTACTTCCCCCTTATCCTTCTTCTAATAGCTTTCTTACTACCTATTATCTTCTAAGGTTACTAATATTTTAATAGGGCTCGCCTATTTAATAATAAATTAGGTAAATTATTTAGTAGATATTTAATATTAGAGATTATACTATTAAGTTTTATAGATATACTACTAGTAGATACTTAATTAAAAATAGTAGTATAGCTATTAATAGAAAATATAAGGAATATATTATATACTAAATATAGAGGAGAGAAAGAGTATAAGGGATTTTAGGAGATTAATATTAGCTATAAAATATATTAAAAACTTAGTCTACCTACTAGTCTAGGAGCGGGGATTATAATATTTAACTAGCTAGGGTAATAACTAGAATTATAACTAGAAAGGTTAAAGCGTAGCTAATTATACTACTTTTAAGCCTCTAATTAGATTATACTTTACTATTATTAAGACTAGTAGTAAAATAGTAGATATAGATATTATAGCGTAATAAGAGTTTATAAATCCTAACCTAAATTCTTAAATCTAATAGTATATTAAAAATATTAGCTTTATTATATTATCCTTCTCTTTAAATAGTAATACTCTACGCTCTTTTATAATTAAGACTTCTATAAATACTTTAACTACTAATTTAGTAGCTAAGGGTAAAAATAAACCCTATTATATCTTTTAATATAAGTAGAAGGATAAGTAGCTAGATTAATAAATAAAGATAATATAAGTTATTAAGAATAAATTAAAATCTAGTTATAATTATTATAATATCTATTAAGGTTTAATAAAGAAGTTTAAGAGATAGGAATATTTTTATAAATATACCCTTATCTCTAGTAGAACTCTATAACTTATATACTACTATTATTATAAAGTTATTATTTACCCCTTTATAAGTTATAGTACTAATAATATAAATATCTACCTATTATCTAAAGGATATATTAAGAAATTAGGTCTTAATACTTTATAATAAATATCAATTATTAATAATTACTAAGATAAGGTATATTAATATTATATTTTCCTAGGCTTTAATAAGTAGAATAATAATTAGAACTAATATATTACTATCTACCCTAGAGGAATAAGGGTAAGGATATAAAATTAGTATTAAGTAGGCGGAAACTTATATATAAAGACTTCCCTAAGTAATTTTAATATTAAATTATAGTTAGAGGTATACTATTTAATATTATTAATAACCCTAAGATATTATAATTCTTCTACTACTTTAACCCTACTCTTTAAATAAACTTAATATTTATAATTAAGAACTACTTAATAATAAAGGTTAAAGAGATTAAATAGGGTCTTTTATTAAACTTACCTATTAATAGTACTAAAATCTCCCTATTACTTAATTATTAGTTAGCCTCTAATTACTAATTATATATAGTAATTATAGCTTTCTTTATTAATAAGGATTAAATATAATATAAGAAACTTATAAGCTTTAAGTATCTTAAAGGTTAGTATAATAGCTTATAACTTATAAGAGTTATAAATCTAATTATTAAATAGTATAAGATTAAAGATTAACTTCTTACCCTTACTATTAATAATATAAGTAATAATACTTTATTATATAATAAACTTATTAAATCCCTTCCTAGAAGCCCTTTTGATAATTTTATTAATTAAGGAGAAGATAATCTTAAGTATTCTTTAATATATATTCTATATATAGTATATATTATCTAATTAGTATTAAAAGAGCTACTTAGAAAAGTTTATATTAATTTAATTAATAAAGAATTTTAGAGGAACTAGGTTAATAATAATAAATAGTAAGAAGTTTAAATAGTAAAGAAGGGTCTATTAATAACCTTAATTAAGGTAAGATCTTTCTAGTTATTATTCTAATTATCTTCTAATTAATTAATTAAAGGTATAAAAGACTATAATCTTTATTAATATAAGTAATTAATAAAAGGAGCTCTTTTTTAATATATAAAAAGAGTGGTTATAAAAGGATAATATAATAGTAGTCTTAAATAATAATATACTTACTATTAAAGAGAGGTATAAGTAGAGATACTCTTTTAAGCTTTTTTAAGATATTAAAACGCGCTAGGACTTAACTTTTTATATACTAAAATAAGTATATCTACTTTATAAAGATTTAGAATACTACTTTAATAAGAAACTAGGAGGCTTCCTTAAGCTTATTAATAATAAGTAGTTATAAGTTAAATACCTAATATAACTTATTAGGCCTTTTTATATATTTATATTATTAATAAGTAGAGGGAAGGAGGTTATAATATATAATATTGTTACTATTTATAATAGGCTCTTTAATTATATAGAAATAGAATTTAAGTACTTAAGGTATAAGTAGGTTTTATAAAAAGTTAAGCTTCTTAAGGCCGTTAAAGTAGCTTACTAGAAGCTTTTTATATATTATAATTAGATATAATTAGGTTTAAGATTTCTTTATAACTAAGCGGCCCTTTGTTATCTAAGTTATAAAGATATAATATTTAAGGGTAGGAATTAGGTTATTAAAACTAGTTAGTAGTTATAAGTAGAAGTCTATTAATAAGTACTTAAAAGAGCCTTTTAAAACTATTAAAATTATAAAGTAAATAGTTAAGATTAAAGGGTTATACTAATAAGGGGTTATACTAGTTTTAGCCTTAATAACGCCTTAGAAGCTCTATTAAAGGATTTAAATAATATTATAAAGAACTAGTTATAATAGTATAAGGCTTATAATAAGGTTTCTAGTTATTATTATTATTATTACTAATTTTTTAATATTTATAACTCCTTTTACTTATCTAAGATAAGGGTTTATTCTTAAGTAGTAAAAGGCTTTAAAGCCCTAATATCTATTAATTACTTATATAACGCGTGATATCCTTACTATTATAATAGGGGCTATTATATATAAGTAATACTTCTTTATAATAAAGAGGTATTATATAAGCTATATATATTATATACCTCCTACTTTCTATACCTTAATAATAGTCCTTTATACTAAAAATTAATAGAATCTATCTAAATAGGTAAGACTTAATCTAGAAGTTAACTTTAATATATCTAATTAGGTAAAAAGGGCTAATAGTATTTTATATAATATATAAGTAGAAGAAGGTTATCTTAATAGTAGTTATATTAGTAATAGAGATAAAGATAATAAGGGTAATCTAGTAAGTAAGTTATAAGCCCTTTTTATATATCTTAGAAAATAGTATTAATACTTACTCTTATAATTAAGAGGGCGAGTTTATAGTTAGTAAGAGTCTACTAGTAATAATATAGGGATATTAAAAAGGTAGAGGTAGGACTAATAATTACTATCTACTAGGGTTTAAGTAATACTATCTAGTAGAACTAGCCTATTATTACTCTCTATAATTATTATAAAGTAGAATAAGAGGGATAAGTAATAATAGTAAGGGATAGTAAAGTCTAAGAATAGACTAGGTTTATTTAATTAATAGTAGAAGTTCTTATTAACTAGAATTATATATTAACTTTAGAAAAAGTTTATAATTATTATTCTAGTTATTATATTTACTTAATATAACCTTCTATACTCCTCTTTATAAATACTAAGCTCCTCTTAGTAATTATAAAATATCCTATAAATATCCTATCTTATAAAGAGGTCCTATAAATAACCTATCCTACTAAAAAGTCCTATCCTATCCCCGTCTTATATTATTATAAAGATATAGGATTAGGACCTAATTTAACTATCCTATCCCACGGTCTTATACTATCCTATATAGGATATCCCGTAGGATATCGTATATCTTTCCAGCCTATAAAGATATCTATTAATTTAAAAAGACCCTTAGATAAGACTTAGTAAAAAAAAGTATTCTTTTAAATATTATTCTAGTTATACTAATTTATATACTTAATCCTTTTCTTAAGCTCTTAATTTAATAGCTTACTTCTAGCTATTTTATTATAGATATATATCTACTCTATTAAATATTAAGTTAATATATATTAATTCTTATTAATTAGACCCTTTATAATTATAATAAATAGGGAGTAATAATTTAACTACCCTTTTAAAATACTCCTAATAGATATATATCTACTCTATTAAATATTTAATTATCTTATATTATTTATTAGCTTCTAGATTAATATCCCTTCCTTAATATATCTCCCTTAACTACTTATATTTAAGGATTCTTAATATTATTTATTTAAGATTATTTAGAGGACTTTACTACTTAATTATATTCTTATCTTAATCTACTTAAGCTATTAAGTATACTTTATATACTAGTTATACTAGCCTAATTATATACTAGGATAGTAAGTTAAGTAGTATAATTATACTTTAGCCTTCTTAGCCTTTTATAACTTTAACTTATTTAAACTTTTTCTACCTTTTTCTTTATATCCTTAGTAGATTATCTCTATTATTTATTAAGAATATCTATTAATATTATCTTAATTATTCTAATATAACTTTTTATACTTTATAAGGGCATTTATACCCTTTTTATTAAACTCCTTTAAAGTCCTTTTTATTTTATATTCTTATTAAGTCTTACTTTAATTTACCTTATATAAGGTCTTTAAAGTAGCTAATAAAATCCTAGGATAAATATATTATCAAAATTAATTTATTTTTATATTTTTTAAAGATTAAGGCTTTTATCTTATTATTAAAGGGATATACTTATAAGGTCCTTTTATTATACTACTAAGATATTATTTAGATATTATATTTTATAATTATTAATTATTAATTAATTATAATAGAGATTATAATTATTATAACTCTATATAATTTTTTATAACTAATATAATCTTATAAGCTTTAAGGACTTTTATTTAAATATTATTAATTAATTAATTACTATTACTATTTTTATATTTATTATTTTAATAGTAATATTAGGAGTTAAACTCTACTTAATAAATATAACCTTAGAGATTTCTACTTTCTTTCCTCTTTTCTTTCTTCTTTCCTTAACTACTATTATATTATTTAGAGATAGTAGGTATCCCCTTATCTTATATATACTTATATACTATTAATACTCTTATAATTAATATAATAAATTATATAATTTATATTAATATTAATATTAATTTTATAAGTAATCCTTTTTATATTCTTTAAAGAAGTTTCTCTTCCCTTTACTTAACTCTAAGGAATTTACTTTACTATTAATTAATAATAGCTAATAATAAGTAATTCTTTAATTATATAATTTATAAGCGCCCTAGCTACTTTACTAATTATTTAAGTATATATATTAAAAAAAATATAAACTATTATCTCCTTTTAAAGCCTATAAATAGGCTATATTTTTAAGAGAAGTTAAGTTAAGTTACTTAGGTACGCGGTTTTATATTATTTTTATTATTCTTATTAAATTCTCTTATTAACTATTTAATAGGAGGAAGGCTCCCTTATACTTTAAGTACTTAAAGGTAGTAGTAGGGGGTTATATTAAGGCTTATATTAACTATATAATTAATTCTTATAATAATAGTTATAAGAACTACTTATAATAGTATAAGCTTATAAATTATTTATTTAACCCCTTAGTTTAGCTTATAACCTCTTCCCCTCTTTATAATATCTTAAATCCCCCCTTTAATAAAAGGGAGGGTACTTATATTTATACCTATTAAAGGGGGGTAACTTTTTTAAATAATATTATATATTCCTACCTTATAAGTAGGGCTCTTTATTTTTATTATCTTACTCCTCCTCCTTCTCCTCTTTATAACTCCTTTAATAGGGTTAGATTATTAATTATAAATTCTCTACCTCTTATATTAAGCCCCCCTCTTATATCTTTACCCCCTCCTTCTTTATCTAGGGTAGAGGACCCCCTTCCTTCCCTTCCTAGGTAAAAGACTAGGAAGGGGAGGATATCCCTCCTCCCACTTCTTCTCTACCTCCTCTACCCTTACTACCTATTCTACCTCTTTTATACCCCCCTCCTAGGTAGGTAGTAGTTAACTAGCTAGTATATATACTACTTAACTTATACTCCCCCTCTTCTCCTAATCTTAATATTTAATAAGTATATTAATTACTTTCTTATAAATTTTTAATTAATTATTCTTAGGCTTAATAGATTAGAGATAGATTAAGGGCTTTAAGGCTAATATTAATAACTATTTTACTCCTTTAAGAGCTTTATATTATTATTATTTTTAATTATATTTATAAGTTAATAGGATTAATTATTTCCCTTTAAGAACCTTTTTACTTTAATTTCCTAATAATTTTACTTATAAGAGAAGTTTTTTAAATTTTTAATAACTAGGTCTTTAATTACTTATATATCTATTATATATTAAATAGCCCTAATATAATAGGCTTATTTATATACTCTCCTCTATATTTATAAGTAAGTAATTATTTATCCTCTTATTAATAAGGTTAATTATAATTATTAAATATATATCTTTCTCTACCTTCTTATATTTAAAGGTTAAATTATAGAGGGAATAATTAGGGGTTTTTCTTTTAACTATTTTAAATATCCTTAATATAGCTTATAAAGCTTTAGATAATTATTATAATATATATAAGTTATAACCTTCTTATTCTTTAAGATTAATTTATATAAAGTTCTCTATTTATTAATATAACCTATTATTATAAATAGCTCTATTTATCTTAAGGATAATTTTAATCTATTAATTTAAGTATTATTTTTTATAACTTATTAATTATATTATAATAACTTAATAGAAGTTACCCCTTTATTATATCTTATTTTTATTAAGTCCTTTATATAAATAGATTAATAGAGAATTAATTCTTTAATATCTAACCTTTTTATTATAAACTCTTAAATAATAGGTAATATTTCTTTAGAATTAAGTATTACTAACTTTTTAAAGTACTTATTAATTTATATACCTTATTTAAATACTCTTATTACTTAGATTCTATATAATATCTTAAGGGGTAAATAGCCTAGGTAGCTAATAATTCTTAAGTTAATATTAATTACTAATATTTAAATAGATATATCCTAAGATTCTTTAAGAATATCTTCTCTCCTTTTCTTAAAATACTTTATTAAGATATTATTAGACTTTTCTATTATATTAACTAAGTATTTTACTCTACTTAAAGCTTTTAATATAATAATTCCTTAGGACCTAAGGAATCTAGATATTTCCTTATTAAGGAAGTAAGTCCTATTATTAAAATAAATAGTATTAAGAACTAATACCCTTATAAGATATTTAATAATTACTCTTATAATAATAATTATATTAATAAAATCTATTACCTTTAGAAATATTACTCTTAAGAAGTAATTTATAATATTTAAAAGATATTTCTATTTACCCTCTAGGGTAATAAATAGCCTAATATAATTTATTCCTAATAGCTAGAATAGCTTATAATCTAAATTAATAATAGTAGTACTATTTTAGCTATATTTACCTATTTTATATATAATAGATACCCTTTAATATACTATATAATATCCTTTATTATACTAGGCTAATAGATAATATTATAGATTTTATTTATAATAATTTTTATAAAGAAATATCTACTCCTATTATAAATATCTTATAATAGGGTACTTACCTCTCCCTTTATAATATATATAGTTCTTTAATCTTTAAACTTATATACTAGTTAATTTATATAACTATTAAATATAAATTAGAAAGCCTTCTTTTTAAAAGTACTTATCTCTTACTTATTTAGATTATTTAGTTTCTCCTATTAAGTATAAAAGTAATATATATCTATATACTAGTTATTATTTTTATAATCTACCTTATATAACTTAAGACGGTTCTTTAAGAATAAAATAATAAATCCTTAAGGTAGAATATCTAGTATTTCTCTATTAACTATAACTAGTATTATAAGGATAGTATTATAACCTACTTAATAGGCTATACGACGTATACGCTTAGTATACGTTACGCCCTTATATTAACCTATAAGGGGAAATAATATATAAGGCTTACTAGTTCTCTTTAAGGGGTTTATTAGATCCCTTATAGAATAATTCTTAGATCTCTTAAGAATTAGTCTTATTATAAAAATAGACTAATTTTATATTATTATATAACCCTTATAATTTATAATTCTAATAATTCTAATTCTTCTACCTATTTAAGGGTAGTAATCTATTATTAGTTATAGTAAATATAACTTACTCTAGTAGTATTATAAGTAATACGCTATTGTAGTAGAGTTAAGATAAAAGTAATTTATTAAATACTTTTAATAATAATCCTAGCTAATAGGAAAGGGAATAGGAAAGTTATATAAGAGATATAAATAAATCTAATAATACTAAAAATACCCTTAAGGGAGATTTAGAGAATTATAAAGGAAGTATTCCCCTTATAATAGAACGCCTTATATAGGTAAGATATAAGTAAGAAGAGTTACTATAAATTTAATAACTTAAAGAAGTTAAAGTAGATATTACTACCCTAGAATTAAGGGAATAGATTTCTCTTTATAGTAATAGTAGTATAGGCTGGAAGTATATATATAGTAAAGCTAAGGAGTACTTAAGTCCCTTCTAAAGTATATTAAAGCTAACCCCTATTCTTAACTATTATAGTAAGAATATTTATAAATACTAAGACTAGATATAATAATATAATATATCTTTTTTATAAACTCTATTTAATTTTATTATATAGATATTATATATTCTATTTATAATACTAGCGCTTAAGAGTAACCTAGAATAACTTTAAGCTACTTATTTATATTCTTATCTATTAGAAATATAAAGTTAGAAGGATTTTATAAATTTTTTATTAAATTATATTAAAGATCCTATAAATAGGGAGTTAAGTATATATTAATAGTATACTAATATATATTAACACTTAATATAAGTAATTTATAAGTTTAAAATATACTTAATATCTTTAGAAGCCTAACTTCCTAAAAAAGTTAAAAGTAAGTAGGTAATAAATTTATATACTAAATTTACTAAAGAGCTTTAAATTACCCTTATAAATTAGGGGTTCCTACTTAATATAAGAGATAAACTCCTATTATTAGTAGTACGCCTTAAGGCTAATATTAATAAGACTAGAAGCCTTAATAAGAAAGGTTAATAAAATATACTATATAAGTACGCGGATTATAATAAAGGTAAAAAACTATAAATAAATAAGGATAATATTATAAGAGGATAAGGAATAGGTAGTTATAATAGTAAGAGTAGTTATGATAAGCCTAAATCACGTAACTTATTAGATATTACTTATTAGAATTATAATAAGAAGGGCTATTATATTATAAGTTATCTTAATTTATTAAAATAAGGCGGATTCTAATAAAAAGGAAGACGCTTAAACCTTATTATAATAGGTAAATATAGCTAATATATAAGTAAGAAGTAGAGAAAAGGCTAGACCCTATTAAGGACTTTAAATTATTAGGGGAGAGGTTATAAGGAGTAGAGGTTAAACCTCTAATATTATATTAATATAAAGTTAAGTTAATATCAAAGTATAAGCCTTTTAAGTATAAGGGATATCTTAATTATAGTTCCTAGCTAAATATTATCTTATAAGCTTATACTATTAAAGTAAGTTTAAAATATATTAAAGATATTAAATTATTATATCTAAGCTTTATAAATAGTAAGCCTATCTTCTATTATAATATATATAATATAATATATTAAACTATTAATAATTAGGGTTCTTCCTATTAATATACCTATATCTTTTATATAATAGACAAGGTATGACTACTACTAGTTATTAATAGACCTATATAGTATATAATAGGTATTAAGGTTAATATAAGTATAAGGAAGTAATATTTTAGAATTAATAAGTTATTATTCTAACTAAATAATTTATAATAGTTTATAAAAATTCTTAAAGAAATAGCCTACTATTTATATACTTCTTATTTCTAATATTATTAATCTAGAACTTATATAATTAAGACTTAGAGTAGTAGGTATAAGTAATCTAGATAAGGAATATATAGTTAATTTATATATATTACCTCTAGAGTTTAATAAGTTCTTAGATATATTCTTAATTAAAGAAGCCGGATATCTACTATCCTATTAAGGAAGTAATTATATTATTAATATAACTAGTAACCCGCCTTATAAACCCTTATATAACCTATTAAATATAGAGTTAGTAGAATTAAAATACTATTTAAATAAAGCCTTAATAAAAGGATAAATTAAGTACTTTAAGAGTCCTATAAGATTATCTATCCTATTTATCTTAAAGAAGGATAGAGGCCTACGTCTATATATTAACTATTATAAGTTAAATAAGGTAACTATTAAGAATAGATATCCTTTACCCTTAATTAGTAAAATATTAGATTACTTAAATAGAGTAAAGGTCTTTATAAAACTTAATTTTAAGGGTATATATTATTATATTTATATTTAAAGGGGAGATAAGTAGAAGACTATATTTTATATATTATATAGTTATTTTAAGTATTTAATAATATTATTTAATCTTATAAATACTTTAATAATCTTTTAAGTATATATTAATAAGTCCTTAATAGGGTTACTAGATAAATTCTATATTATTTATCTTAATAATATTCTTATCTATTTAGAATTATATATAAAGTATAGGGATTATATATATAGAGTACTTAAGCGGCTTTAGTAGTATAGATTATTTACTAACTTAAAGAAATATTAGTTCTTTATAATTAAAGTAGAGTTCTTAGGATTTATTATCTTAATTAAAGGCGTTATAATAGATTAGTATAGGGTAGATACTATCTAGTTATAACCTAGGCTAAAGAGCTTTTATAAAATATAGATTTTTCTTAGATTTATAAATTTTTATTATTATTTTATAAATTAGTATTTATAAATTATATTACCCTTAATAGGGCTATTAAAGGGTAGTATAAAAGGCGTTAAGATAGGTCCTTTTAATTAGCTTAATAAAGTAGAGTATATATTTAATATACTCTATTAAATATTTCTTAATATATTAATATTAAGATATTTTAGTCTTATATTACCTATATAAGTTAAGACTAATATATTAGATTTTAGACTAGCTAGTATTTTATTATAACTCTAGGAATTAGGTTAGTAGTATCCTATAACCTTTTAAAGTAAGAAAATAAACTTAATTAAAGAATATTATAAAACTTATAATAAGGAGTTACTTATAATAGTTATAATCTTTAAGTAATAGAGATACTACCTAGAAGGTAGTTTCTATCTAATTAAAGTACTTATTAATTATAATAATCTAAGGGGTTTTATAAATATAAAGGCCTTAAATAGTTAATAGGTAAGATAGGTAATAAGACTCTTAACTTATAACTTTATTATTAAGTATAGACTAGGTAAGACTAACCTAGTTAATATACTATTAAGGCGCCCTAATTATAAAAGTAAGAGTAAGGTAATAAATAAACTTATCCCTATATTATAATAAAAGCTATTAATAGTAGTAGGTTTATTAAACCCTATTTTCTATATTATAACTAAGGCCTATATATTTCCTATACTAGGATAGGGCTTATAACCCTCTAGTAATAAAGGTGAACTTACTATAATATATAATATATATATAAGGTAGTTATAAATACTAGTACTAGTTATAAGATTAGTAGTAGTAGGAATTATTAATATAGCTATTAGAATAATAGTTTTAGATAAAGTATATCTATTAAGGTATAGGGACCCTTAACCTAGTAATATAGGGAGTATAAGTAAGATATTACCTTAATATACTTATAATATAGCTAAGAAATAGCTTAACCCTATTACTAGAACTATTAGTTATAAATAATTTATTTTATACTTTCTAGCTAGTATAATAGTAGAGAATAAAATAGTATATATTATAACTTTAAAGTTTATAATTAAATTAATTAAAGTACTTTAATAAGAATATATTTTTATTAGCTAGTAACGCGTAGGTAAAATAATAGATAGATAAGTTAAGAGAGCTAGTTAATAAATATTTAATAGTTAAGGTTTACTTAGGTATAATAAGAAGTTATATATTCCTAAAGACTTATTAGTCTATAAAGAGCTATTAAAACGCTATTATAATAACCCCTTAATAGGGTATTTTAGGCTTAATAAGACGCTTAGTCTCCTTTATTAAAAGTATACCTAGATAGGTATAAAGGCGGATATTAAAGAATATATTAATTTTTATAATATTTATTAAAGAGTTAAGGTGAAATAATATTAATTATATAGTAACTTAACTATACTTCCTAAGCTAACTAGGCTATAAAGGTTAATTATAATAGATTTTATTATAAATCTTCCCTTATATAAATAGTATAAAGGTATTTATAATACTATCCTTATAATTATTAATAGGTATATAAATATACTTTACTACCTTCTTATATAAAAGGATTATAAGGTAACTAATCTTATAAATATCTTATTTAAAGAAGTCTTCTTAAAGTATAATATACTTAATAATATTATATTAAACTAAGAGAGTCTATTTATAAATACTTATTAATCTAACTTATACTATTATTTAAAGTTAAATTATAAGCTAAGTATAGCCTTTTATTTATAAATTAATAGTTAAATAAAATGTTAGAATTAGATATTAAAATATTACTTAAGAACTTATTATAATAATAAATAAGATAATTAAGTAGGGTTATTACCCCTAGCTAAATTTATATATTATAGTATAAAGAATATAATAATAGGCTATAATCCTTTTAAGCTTTATTATAATTATTAGCCTAAAATTCTTATATATTCTAGGGATAGAACTTATTAAGAGGAGGTACTAAATATAAGATAATATATCTAAAAACTTTATAAATTATATAAAGACCTATTAAGTTAATAATAAGATATATTAAAAATATAGGTAAAGTTTTATAATAGGAAGTATAAGTTAATATCTTTTAACTAAGGAGACTTAATTATACTAAATATAAAGAACTTAAAGTAAAAGTAACTAAGTAAGAAGTTATTTTATAAACTTATTAATTTATTCTATATCTTTAGACTTATTAATAAGTAGGTATATCGCCTAATATTACTATTAATATATATAATCTACCCTATTTTTTATATTTCTCTTTTAAAGTTATATATATAAGTAAGGTAATACCTTTATATTTAAGCTACTACCTCTAGAACTTATTAATAATAATAAGTAATAGGAGTTAAAAGAGATTTTAGATAAAAAGATAAGGAAGGGTAAACTCTTATATCTTATTAAGTAGAAGGGATATCCTCCCTAATATAATTAATAGGTTCTAGAAGAAAACCTAGAAGATATATAAGAAATACGCGAAGACTTTAATAAGAAGTAAAAGTACTATTATTATAAGTAGGAGTTATAAATATTAAAATAGAATTTAAGAATATAATAAAGGATATTTAATTAATTACTTAAAAGTAAGTATAAAGAGTATTAATCTCTTTTATCTTATCTACTAGGAGTAGGTAAAACGCCCTAGGGGCGCTAGTATATAAGGATAACTTAAGAAAGAAATAAAAAACTATCTAATTAAATTAAGAGAAGGAAACCTAGCGCTAAGTAGTTAAAGCTTACTTAGCTACTTATATAAGTATAGGTAATATAATATTAGTATATTAGGTACCTACTCCTTATTATCTATATCTATCTTATCTTCTAAGTTAAAGGCTAAGGGCTTAAAGCCTATTTAAAGATATATAAGTAATAGTTATAATAAGTAATAAATATAATAAAAGTATAAGGGAGTATACCTTAGCTTACTTAATATTATAAATACTTATAAGGGTTTTATTAATATATTTTATAATTTAAAGAATTATAATCTATACTTTTAATATACTTATTAATTTCTTTTTACTATTAAAATATATTATAATATAGTTATAAGAAGCTAGCTTAAAGTAGATAGTAATTATAATATTTATAAGGGTAACACCTACTACTTAAAGCTTTAATTTATCCTCTAGAGTATCTAGATAATCCGCGTTATTAATTAATTAATAGAGCTTAATTAATTTATTATAAACTAGGATTATATTATTAAGAATCTAGAAGTTAAGTAATTAATATACACTATAACTATAAAAGTAACTTAAGAATATAAGGAAAACCTACTAGTTTATAATTATAACAGACTTTTAAATAATAGTTATACTACTTAAATATTATTTTCTTTTTATTAGTAATTATAAATATAGTATTACTTATACTATTAATATATATATTAAGTATAATATAATTATAAATATTTATACTTTATAAGTCCTTTATTAATATAATAAATATACCTCTTATATATATTTTATTTTAGATAGAGAGCTCCCTAGGAATATATAAATAGGGAAGTAGGGGTAAGAATAATATACTATTTTATATTAGCTATATAATTAAGATATACCTAAGTACTTATATTTATAAAAGAGGGATAATAAGTAGGTATAAATAGATTATTATCTAGGCTTAATAGGTTATTAATACTTATAGTAAAGTTAGGGTAAGAAGTAGGCTTAAGAATAGGCTTATATAATAGAGGAGTAGGCTCCTTAATAGGATCTTTAATAAGAATCTTTATAAGATTTATAATAGGAGTTTTTATAGGATCCTTAATAATTAGATTATCTAATTAGGCGTTAAGATCTACTTCTACTTCTATTATAAAAGCTAGGCGTATTATATATATTTTATATTAAATTAAGCTATATTATATTAATTATATTTACGCGAAAAGCTAGTAAATTAATTTATAAGTAATATCTAAGATATTAAGATATTAAATATTATATTATATAATTAGCTATTATTATATATATTATATATATTATATATATATAAGAAGAGAGAGTATTAAGTACCTAGAAGAATATTAATAATAGTTATAAAAGAGAAAGTATTAAGGAAAATTTTAGGTATTATAATAATAATACTAAGGCGCTAAGACTATATTAATATAACTATTATTATTATTTATATAGATTTATTATATATAATATAAATACCTTAGATTATAATATCTACTTATAATAGATAGTTATACTATAATATAAAGTTATAAGTACTATATATTATAATTATAATATAAATTAATCTTACTTTATTAAGTTCTTTTCCTTATATCTTATACTAGGTTTAAAGGTTTTTATTAAACTTAATTAAATAGGCTATTTATATTAAACTTAAGGGTAAGTTTCTTTAAGAGAGGAGGTAATTATTATAACCTACTTAATAGGCTATATAATATATATACTTAGTATATATTACACCCTTATATTAACCTATAAGGGGAAATAATATATAAGGCTTACTAGTTCTCTTTAAAGGGTTTATTAGATCCCTTATAGAATAATTCTTAGATCTCTTAAGAATTAGTCTTACTATAAAAATAGACTGATTTTATATTACTATATAACTCCTATAATTTACAATTATAATAGATAGATAGCCCTACTTTTATATTAGTAATAATAACTATTATCTACCTAATAGTCTAAATAACTACCTCCTCTCTTTATTTCTAAATTCTCTTTATATAATCCTCCTTATTAAGTTACTTTAATATATAGATATATCTACCCTTTCTAGATTTCTAGAATTATACCTTATTATCTTAATACTTCTCTACTTCCTTTAATAAATTTCTTATAAGATTATCTATCTCATAATTTATATTATTAAAAATTATTTAAGAAAGGCTATTAATAATTATATTCTCCTTCCCTTAAATATATTTAAGTTATATATATAACTATTTAAGCTTTATAACCTACCTAGTAAAGATATCCTTATAAAACTTAATATTTATAAAGCCTATTAATAGTTTATAATCTATCTAAATTATTAAGGGTTTATTAGCCCTTATTATATAAGAGAATCTCTATTTAAAGTAGATAATAGCTCTTAGCTCTCTTTAATATATATTATAATTCCTTTTTAATTTATTAAAGGTAAATAAATCATATATTATTAACCTCTATTTACTATTTTATAATTACCTTATATAATAACCTCTATTAAAACCTAGTATATTATTAAATATATAAATCTTAAATATTAGATCTTATAAGAATAATACTCTAGTAATAATATATAATTTCCTTATTAATTAAAATAAGAGCTTTTCTAACTTCCTTTATATTTATTTAATATTACCTATTAACTTTAAGAGGGGCCTTACTATCTTAATATATCCCTTAGTTTATTTCTTAGTAGATTAATATATCCCTAGAAATCTATAAACTTTATTAACCTTCTAAGGTCTTAACTAGTTCTTTATCTTCTTAGTAGTTACTAACTTAATTTATATATATCTATTAATCTTATATATCTTACCTAAGGCCTTAACCTTAGTTATTCCTAATAGAAGCTTAGAAAATAAGAGCGTTAATTAAAATTATAATATTCTTAAAAAGAAGTAATTCTAGAGAAACCTAAACTACTTCTCTTATAAGTTATAAGTATTAAAGATATTATTAATATAAAATACTACCTCTAATTACTTATATAACTTATTACTTTATAATAGTAATAGCTCTAGACTAAGTAATAGGATAGGCTTAAAGGTAATATTTATTAATTTTATAAATATAAATAATAAAGTTTTTATCCCTTAAGGTATCCTTATTAGTTATAACTAACTAATTCCTAGGATATTAAATACTAGAAAATATCTATCTTCTAGGTATATAAATATTACCTAGTATTTATATTTAATATCTACTTAAAAGAATATAGTATATATAAGTAGTCCTAATAAATTATAAACTTTTACTACTAGTTCTATATAAGATCCTACTAGATCCTTATATATAAAATAATAATTAAATATTAAGTATAATTAACCTTTCCCTCCTTATTAATTAGGATAGCTCTAGTATTCTATTAAGATACCCTTCTATTTATTATTATATACCTCTTATAATAACCTACTTTTATACCTTACTCTACTATCTTTTATAACTACTATTCTTTATTATTTATAAAATATTTTTAGAGAGTCTTATATAGCTTTAATCTATTATAGGGTATAATCTTATATATTATTAGATTAGTTATTAAGATCTCTTTAACCTTCTTAACTTTAATATCCCTATATATCTAGATTAATTATAATAGTTATAACTTAATATTATTATTAGAGATTACTTCCCTAAATATAATTCCTTTATCTCTTACCTATTTAAGGAGTAATTTAAAATTTTCTATATAATTAATAGATTAATAGATTACCTATTAACTTATAAAGAACCTTAAATTCCCCTTATTATTATATAAAACTATATTATTATAAGTTATAAAGGTAACTCTATATCTCTTTATATACTTATCCTTATCCTAATAAAGTAAATATATATACTTTATATCCTAGGAGATATATCTATATTTTAATATTTCTTAAAATACTATCTATATTTTAATATTTATATAATAGACTTAAAAGCTATTACTTACTCTACCTTTATTTATATACTTATTAAAGTATTCCTCTTAAGGCTTTAATATCTAAGGGGAGGTACAAGTAGATCTACTTCCTTCTTTATTCCTTAGGGTTTTAATATTATTTTAGAGATACTCTAGTTTCCTAACTTTTTAACTCTATTATTAGATTTTAATTTAAAATCTTTATTACTACTCTTATTATTAGACTCCTTTAAAAGACTCTTTAAGTTATTATTAGAAGTATATAAATTAATAATCTTATTACCTTTAATAATATCTTCTATTATTAACTTTAAAGGTTAATACTTTTTTAAGGTAATTTTTATTACTATTAAGATAATCTTAATTTTAATAAGATAGATCTTTTTTACTATCTTATATTTCTTTATATTACTTAGATCTAACTTACCCTTTATAATACCTATCTTAATATCTATTAACTAAAGTTAAGGGAGTTTAAATAAGATAGTAATACTAGGATTATTTATAAAAGAGATAAATACCTATTACTCCCTCTTAATTCTAACTATATTAAGCTAGAAAAGTATTTAATATCTAAGTTTACTATCTTTACTATTTATTACTAATATAATAACCCTTTTACTTTTAAACTTTAAGATAGAATAGATAGGTAAATCTATAGTTAATATTAATAATAAGTTTATAATAATTATATTAAATCTTTAATCTACCTTAATATATTATATAAAAATAAGTATTCTTTTTCTACTTATCTTTTAAATAATTATATTTATAACTTATACTATTATCTCTTTATATATAATTTTATAAAACTATTATTATAAAGTCTTTAATAGCGCGTAGTATAAACTTATACTTCTATTCTTTAAGAGTATAAACCTACTCTTTTTATTAATATATTATATTATAGATATTTTTATTACTTTAATATTAATATCTAGGTCTTTAAATATTTTCTTCTTCCCCTTTTTCTTAGGGGCCTAATTAAGTCTTTATAACTCTTTTTTAAAGAATAGTAAGATCTATAATATATAAATTATTAATAATAATATTATTATATTTATTAATATCTAATTAATATCTAATTAGGGTTTTTTAATTAATTTATAAACTATTAATAATTCTTTCTTAACTCCTATTTTTTTAATAGGAGTTCTCTTCCTCTAAGTTTTCCCTTTAATTACTAGTAGTAGTAACCCTTCCTCTTTAAGCTTATTATTTTTCCTTCTCTTTATACCTAATTAGGTATTATATATTCTAAGAGTAATATTATTAAACTACTTAAATGTTAGGATATTTAAATTTATTAAGTAACCTATTAGCTTAATATCTTTAAATATTAAATTATAATAGGATATCTAAGAATTCCCCTCTTCTTCTAGTTCTTTAATTCTTAGGTCTAGAACTTCTAGTACCTTTCTTAATAAGATAAGGTATAAAATTATATTATTTTATAATAATAATATCTACCTTATAACTTCCTAATAAGACCTATTATTAATATTATAACTTTATTATATATTTTATTATATAAGATATTAGGTAAGGAGATAGAATAAATTAACTTATATCTCTTTTATTTCCTTATAAGCTTTTTACTTTACTTAATAATCTTTTAATTCCTTTCTAATCTAATATTATTCCTTCCTTAATAGAGGGGAATTTATATATTCTAGATTAGTATATCTAAGTTTATTATATTTTAAATATAGCTTTTTACTATAATACTTTTAAGGTTCTTATAACTTTAAATTATTTACTTATTAGTTTCTTAATATCTTTTAATTATATAATTTATTAAGAATAAACTTTAAGTAGATATCCCTTATTTATATTAATCTACTACCTTATAAAAAATTAATTCTTAGCCTTATAAGTAGCCTTTAATTTCTATCTTATTATCTAGGGTTTTTATATAAATTTTATAAGTTATATCTATTCTTAGTCTTATAATTTTATAAGGGTTATTATCCTAATAATAATTAGGGATTAAACTAAGAATTTAATATAAGGCTATTTCTAGTACCTACTACTAGTAGCGCTATTATCTACCTTAAAGAGGCTACTATTAGCTATAAGTTATTATATACTTTAAGAGGAACTCTAGTTATATTATATTTACCTTTATCTTACTTAAAGTATATATTTAAGTTTACTATTAATTAGCCTAAATAGTTATTATTCTAGGGGTAAAATATTATATCTTATAAAATTCTATTTTAATCTTAATATTAAGGCCTAGTTATTATAAATATAAATATTTAGATTATATTACTATTATTTACTACTACTATTATATAAAATACTTTAAATTTCTTTAACTTATACTATTAATAGTTCTTTTCTATAAAATCCTTAAGTATAAATAGGATTTTTATATATACTTAAGCTTTTTTAAATACTTTATATAATAATCTATTTATTTTTAACTTATATTTTAATATTCTAAGTTATAAATCCTAGTTTATAAGGCTAGAGATTTATTTATAAATTATATTAGTAAGCTAATACTTTTCTAATATACTTAATATATTAGAGGCTATCTCTTTTATTTAATCTCTACCTCTTATTATCTTTAAGAGTTATTTTATATACTTAAAATAAGCCTTTAAGCTCTTATTATAAGTCTAATAAAGCGCCTTAATTTAATCTATTATATTAATATTAAACTTTATATTTTAAGCCTTTCTAAGGAATTCTTCTTTAAGTAAGGTAATAATTATCTCTTTATCTTCTTTATTTCTATAATTAATTCCTTTTTTATTAAGGATTTTAGCTACTTTTAATATATAAGCTAACTAGTTAATAGCCTTCCCTTAAAGCCTTATATTAAACCTCTTAAGTTATATAAAGATATTAAGGTCTCTAAGGAGCTCCTCTTCTAATATATAAAGCTACTTAATTATATTATTTATACTATTAAATAGTATCTTTATTCTTAATAGTATTATTATATTAGCTAATATAAGTATTACTACCTCTAACTCTAATAATAATAATGATACTAGGCTAGCTATTTAAAATCTTAATAACTCTTTAAGAGTTATAACTTTTTATTTCTTTAGTTAGAGAAAGTACTTTCTAAGTACTTTAAAAATTAATTAATAGACTTTACTATTAATATTAAAACTATTCTTTTAAATTTATTATAAATATATAAAATAATATAGGGATATATTCAATTATATAATCCCTTAATAGTTATTATTAATAAAGTATTATCTTTAAATACTTCTTTAATAGGGGTAAATTAAGTTAAGAAGAGGGGTTTTACTATATATATCTATACTACTAAGTACTAAGAAAAGTAGATAGTAATTAGTTAATAATAGGAATAATTTATATAATAGTTAATTTAATATCTAGATAATAACTTCTTATAATTTAATAGTAGTAATAACTCCTTAATTTATAGGTATTTAAGGTATCCCTAAGTCTTTCTTAATTTTAGATAACTAGTAGATTACCCCTTTTTAAGGTTTAAAAATAATTTTTTTATATAATAAAATAGTATAAATAATAATAATTTTTCTTTATATTATTAATATAAATAATTTAACTTAAGTATATAAATAATTCTTTTAACTTATAAGAATAATAATAATATATCTATATAAAGTATATAAATAAAAGAGATATAAAATATAACTATTATTAATATATTAAATAGATAGAAACTTCTATAATAATATAATCTTTCTAGAGGAAAAAAGACTTATTTTAAATATTTAAAAGATTATAACTTACTAATTATATTATAATTACTAGAAAAGGGGATTAGTTAATTAATACTAAATATATTATTCTAAAAGTAAACTTATATACCTAGAAATAATAATAATTAATATTAATTAGACTCTAAATCTATATATATATACTACTATAAATAATCTAAATAAATATAATAGGTAATACTACTAGCCAAGGCCTTATTATATAACTATAATGGGGACGCCAAGTAATTTCCTCCTCATCAATGACTATATCACGTGACCCTTCCATTGACAACGAAATCCCTCAGTCGCTGATGTCTCTCATTAGTATTAGGGCTCGGATTGATGCAAGCACCATCCGGATTCGCAGCCTGCTGCGTTGCAATAACATTGCCACTTTCGCCAGCTAAGATCCTAGCCTGCCGTCTCGCTCTATTGAAGGCCATCACTCCGCTGCCTCCTGGGACACCTATCCGTACTCTTGGGTTGGAAGACGACGAGAGTATTGTGGGCTTGGGTGGATCAGAAGACTTTTCAACGAAGGGCGAAAAACTATTTATAGGATCAGATGTAGCTGCTGAAGAAGCGGTAGATGGGATGGTCGAGGTAGACGAAATACTTGAATTGTGAAAAGTGTCTGGTGGGAAGTTTAGGCTAGTCGATAGGGATTCGTAGCTGGTCGAGGGAGAGGTTACGCTTAGAGGCGGCATAGATATAGCGGTTGAGATGGACGGACTGCTGGAGGTGGAAAAGGTGCTCGAGTTGCTGCAAGCTAATGATGTGCGGGGATGTAGTGAGGGGCCGCCTGATACTGACGACGGCTGGAGTTCAGAGAAATCGAACATTTAGGCTCGGACGTTTTCTGAGAGGCTTGATGCTCACGGTGTCTATTCCTTGCAGCTCGGATTCGGCTGGCGAATTCTGCTGATTGTGCAGGTGATGGTTTTCGTATGAGCACTGCGACGAGGAGCTCGGCTATCGCAGGGTTACATAGACTCTGTTCAGCCAATTTTAATACGGCTTGACCATATATGGGGTCTCTCTGCTCTAAAGATTTTGCGACAGCCAATGCGATCCCTTGCTTTAGCCCAAGCTGATCATGAACTTGACTGGTGTATGACGGATGAGCTTGATCGGTGCATGATGGGACGGACCCGTGGCGTAGGTTCTGTGTCATGACAATTGGCTTAGACTCTTGATATTTTGTTGTCTCGGGCTTGGGGGAGGTGGCAACAGCGGCTCTTCCGGGCTTTATAGCGGTAGAGGTAGTGGCGTAGACAGCTTCCTCACCAGCGGGCATTGATTTTGACAAAGCCTCATCTCTACTTGGAAGGTGGGGGTGAGGGGCCGCTGTTTCGGCGACATGTGACACGAGTGCATTACCATCAAGCTGCCCAGGGGGAGGTACACGCACAGAGGTAGAGTTAGACAGGGTGTTTTCATCTAGTTTTCTTGCAGCACGAACATCAACAGGGTCTCTGAGCTCAATCGCTCGGATAAGAGCAGCGTTGACGATTTCCCTGGCCTGTCGGTCTAGAAGAGTGCGTGAAAAGACGGGTCCATGAGTCAGTGTATTTGATGTAGCTGGACTCACTAGTATTGCTCTAGTGTCATCTTCTGGCCCAGGAATGTAAGCATGATCTTTTCCTTTCTCCCGTGATGATGAGGTTCTCGTAGAGCCTAGCTTGCCTGGATATAAGTTGTCAGTTGTGGTAGATGAAGTGGCCACAAGCGATTGATCTCCACTTGGGGCGATCCCGGGACTCGTGGCCATTTCAGAGCTATCATCATGGCCCGGGCCGTAGAAGATTGGAGGCTGCTTTGACGAATGCCTCCTTAGTGGCGGCAAAGAACCAGCTCCTATACTGCTTTCAGCGCTTGACTCTGACGATGGGAACTGGTCTAGGCTTGTAGGTGGCGCTGACATTTCATGACTTTCGGTACTACTTGTAGCGCTTGAGGCATCAGAGTCTATTGACGACATCTCCGTCAAATCGATGGGCACAGCGGTACCGGCGTGCGCTGTCAAAGTAGTCCGAGGATTAGCGACTAGAGTGGACTCCCTAAATGGATCTGATTTATCAGGTCCCAGTCCAAACGGCGCTGCTGGGAAAGAGTCTGAGTCTACTATATTGGCTTTTCCTGCTTGAAACGAATTAGCTGTAGAACGACTTTCCGCTGCCTTCTTGACGTCGTCTAACTCTACTTCATTCCTCTCGCGCACTTTTCCATAACCCACAATAGGTTCGTTGGGTTCGATAGACGGCATACAAGGCTTTACAATGGTAAGCTTTGGGGCGGTCTCAACGCCTTCAATGTTGGGTATACCAGCGGACATGCAATGAATTCCTCTATACGTACGGTCAGACTCCGACCCTGACACAGCCATTCTTCCATTTCCCTTAGCATTCAATCCCCATAGTTGCTGCTCCTTGGTCTGATGGACTGGGGTGGATCCTTCGAGATGCCTGTCCTCCGGCGGATGGGCGTGAGCCTCTCTTTTCCGTTTCTTTGCCTGATTCAGTTCCATCCCTCGATTTGGTCCCAAAAAGGGCTGATCGGACAACGATGCCTTCCGGGTCGATCCCTCCCCGACATCCTCGTCGAGGAATTCTACCCCACGATTCATCGCGTCTTTCTTCGCTCTGGCATAATCGTAAGGTCCCCTTCCAATCTCAGCAAGCTCTTTCTTTATCATCTCACCGCTTGGTGTCCATACCGCGCTCTTCTTCATTCTCTTCCGGAGTCTCATCGTCTCCCACTCCGTCAGTCGTAGCCAGGGTAAGTGGTTGCTTCCAATTTTGGCGTCTGGTGGAGGAGCTCTAAGGCTGAGCAGAGCGTTATGGACAGAGATGCCGGCGTGGGCACTGTGCACGTTGGTGCCAGGTACCGTTCGCGGTTTCTTACCACTCTGCTGTTGGGCTTCGACATTGACTTCGCCAATTCGTGTGGGCCTGGGACTCGGCAATCGCGTCGCTATGTCTGAGCGAGCTTGAAGCGATTGCTGTTCCTGTTCTTGCTTCATCCAATTTTGGAGACTTCCTTGCTTCCACTTAGCAATAGCATTGGGACGTGGCGGATCCGCTCCTGGCGGGGACTCCATGACTCAGACTGGGATTACATGGCTCGCTCACATGTTTGTTATACGATTATTTCGGAATCTGTGCCCAGATCATGTGGATAAAGTACCAATCGGGGTTCTTGCTGCCAAGTCTTCAAAGATCTGCCCCTAGTCTACGTCAAACCCCTCCGGGTCTAGGGTGAGCGCCCCCCTACTGCTGCACGACGCCCCTTACGGGTAAGCCCCGCGTGCCCCGCAAAGTGGGTAGAATACGGGTAGGACAGAAGCCTTCCAACTATACTACGTAAAGGTCTTTATTCACCTAAACGTTGGCTTCGTCTCCTGTCACCTAGATGCAATCGCGTACAACACAAGAACAATTGGTCTTCCTCATCGTCATGAGCTGGTGCTTATGAGACGGATCAGGCGGGCGCCTTCGGTGGTGGATCTTTGTTGTGATGCCCTCAGACCCTCGGCTTCAGAAGCTACGACGAGTTTCGCGTGCCTGTGACTTTTGCCATAACAGAAGTTCGCGATGCCAGCAAAGCTCCGAGGACACGTCTAGATGTCAGAAGTGTATCGACTTCGACCTACAGTGTACTTATACTCGGCCAGCCCACAAGAGGGGACTGAAATCGAAAAGAAGCTCTGGTCCTTCTGCAACAACCCATCCCACCCTGGGCTCACCGGACCTGGCAGATTACGAAGCGCAAGAGCAAGAGCCACGGGAAGTTCGACGACACAGCAATCTTGACCATGCCAGTTTCCAGCCGCACAATGGCGTACCCTCAGGCGTCCAGTCGGATAGTCCCACTCACAGTGCAAACAGCCATTGGCGGGCAGAGTCCCTGCCAGACCAGGAAACAATTGGTGCCCTAGTGGAGATTTACTTTGATATTGTCTATCCCATGTAAAGCTGCCTGCAAATTTGGCCGTATCTTTCGTACATTTCGCTCATGCAACGTGTAGTTTCCCTTTCTTCCATCGTCCAAGCTTACGTCGTCGAATCACCAACCGCGAGTATCTTACTAACCAGGGGCTCCTTGCTTGTGTGATGGTGATATGTGCTTTGGCTTCAGCTCGTGTCCGAGATGGCGCTGCATCACCATCAGCTAGATTGCCAGACACACAGAACTGGTCCTCTGAGGCTTTTCAGGCTGCTGCGCAAAGCGCTGTGCCCAAGGATCTTAGCAGCGCGCGAGGCATAGACTACATGCGCACGTTCGCCCTGCTCGCTCTACTCTCTATTCAGAGTGGACAAATTGATGCCATGCAGCTGAACATGGGCATCTATCACGCCCTTGCTTCGGTCGAGCGACTTGACGATGAGTCGGCTTGGCCTGAAGGGACAGGTCTTGTTGAGATTGAGGAACGACGGAGAGTGGTCAGCAGTACTTCTTGATACGTACCCGCGATGTACTGACAGGTTGCGATGGCTAGTTCTGGTCCATGTACACGTTGGATGTCTACTCCACCATTGTTTGGGGCGGCATCATTCACTGGCGTGAGGCTCAAGCAAGAGTGTCTTACCCTGGTGAGATTGAGGATGAATGGTTTTCCGACACTGGCATTCACATATCCACGACCATAGCCCCAAAAGTGTCAAACGACCTTCCGTCGCTGGTCTCTAGATTAAATGGATCATCATCCAGCTGGCTACGTGGTTGGAATTTCACCACTGACCTCTACCGGATCCTCGAGCATGTCATGGATCAGTATCATCGACTGAAAGGTCGTAGAGCTTCGCTGCCCACCGTAACTGACTTGTTCACAAGCGACACCCCTTCACAAGCAAAGATTCTAGCCCACGTCATGGAGCTGTACGACCAGTTGCCTCAACGCTTCAAGGAGACCCTCGAGGTCGGGGCCGATGCATCCGAGGATCGATTCAACTTCCAAGCGGCGAATATCACGGCCACTCTCCAGGTATTGTCTTCGATGTGACACCATTGGGGAGGCACTTACTTAATATATTGCTAGCTCGTCCGTATGGTCCTGTTTACGACGGGACATTCATCAGTGGAGCAGAAATGCTTGCTCGCTGGCGAATTGTTGGCGAACATTGCCACCGTACCTGTCCGGTATCTGCGGGCAATATCAAGTCCATTAGTAAGTCATAGAGCTCGCGCAACAGTAATGTATATGGAGAACGTGCACTAATCTTGGTGGCAGTTGCATCACCTTGCTGGTATCGGATCCGTGCTTGGGTCGGCCATCGAAGGCCGTCTGACCGAGCCATCCTACCTCCAGATCAGGGCAGTCCTGTTCGTAACCCACTCTGTTGCGTGTTCTCGTGCTAACGAGAAGTCCTGCCTAGGTTGGACATGGCCGGTCTACTTGCCAACCTCGAAGTAGGACTAAGTCATTCGACGGGAACCAGCGATCGATTGAGGTCCATCATTTTGGGCATCGACCAATACATGCGGACAGAGGGCCAGCCTCAGAAAATTCCTGATAACTCGTCCCAGCAACTCGTCTCTGGCTACGGTGCCTACGGTGTCAACTCTGTACTTCAGGGCTACCAATCTATTTCTGAGACGGAGCCTGGTCACGTTCAAGATGGGAATGTACATTTCGAGCTACCCATGGAACTTCTCGCTGACTGGCCGTGGTCATCTGAATTCAACCAATTCGCTATGTGAATTTGCAGCAGCAGCTAATATGTATAAAGAACTCGAAAGCTGATGGCGCTTCACTACATTCACGAAAATCAAGCATCTTGTGGCAAGTTCGGGAGCAGCTTCACGCCAGCAAGCAGTAGCAGCGCTATGAAGCATTGGAATGCCAACAAGAAACGCCATCGTACAGCCGAATAGCCATTGTCGACGTAAGACAATCCAAAGGACAGCCAGTAGGCAATCGAGATACCCAGATCTGCCACTGGGATCAATGACTGGCTAGTGGCATGAGGGAGAAGTTGCACCTTACAGTTGGCGATGTACACATACCCCAAGAATCCACCGCGATGGTTAGCAGTTGACATTTCTGACACCAAGACCGGCGTAATACCCGTCAGAGCTTCGTACAGACCAGCACGTCAGAGGAAATCTGCCTATATTCGGTGATTAGTGCGTACCTCCAGTGCTCAATCCAGTCACCACTCGTGCAACCAGAATAAAGGACGTGGCCACTTGTAGGGCGCCGCCGACGAGCGCAAAGCAGGCTCCGATCACGAGTCCATTGATGCGACCAATTCTATCAGCCAACCAACCTCCAATGAAGGCGCCAACAATGCATCCAAGGTAAAATTGCCAAGCCAGTGGGTGAAGGTTTCGTTTGCGGCTCATAGCCTGGAAAGGTCTCATTTACAATGCTCACGATCCCGCCTGAGTGGACGGTTGATGTCACTGTCATCTGGAAGGCCAATGCCAACCTCTCGCACGTACTCGGGAAGCGATATTGACGCCTCCCATTACCCCTTGGTCATAGCCAGAATCGAAAAAGATGGCTATCAAGGAGAAGGCATGGATGGGGACATTCAGCCGTCGCGGCGAGAGCTTCTTCTACGTTGTCATTACCGCCACCTCAATACTCAATCTATCTACTACCAGTCACGCGGCTTGTATTGAAGCTCAGGAAGGGTAGAGAAAGTCCAAGGGATACTGTGTGGTTAGCTCCAATCTCGTCAAAGTATGTGACTTGTGGCTTGCTCTAGGCATCTGCTCATGATCTTCATTTTAAGTCTCACCGGAATGTCAGTATACCTACTGATTGAGAGGACTACCTTAAGAGATACAACTCTAGTGCGAGGTTGTAAACGAGGGACCGTGTGAGTGTGGCGCATTCGTTCAAGCCGAATAGGCGTTTAGCCGATCAACAGATTGTTTGTGATGATCGTTGCCTCTTTGATCTATTTGGCCGGTGCATCCCAATGGCTGCCCCACCATGTCCTGCGTCTCCTGTCTGGATGTGCAGTTAACAGGATGAAATCCCTTTCTGCCGAATTACCGCCTCTAAGATCTCTACGGTATCGCTGCTGCGGACGATCAGCCCAACACGTCTCTCCGATTGTCCCGAGCGATGTATCTTCCACCTCGACTGGCGGCCGTGGGCGGAAGCTGCCTGCTCAACTCTACAAGAAGCCACCTTTCGTGACGCTTGACTCATTGTTACGATGAGCCCTTAGGGTTTATGCTCCTGCTCTCTAATTCCGCTCTCGGTATCGTCTCAGTCCAGTGTCGAATCTGTCTAGATCTCACGATCAGCTAAGAACATTTGTCCTTGCCGCAAACGAGTCTCATCCGCAAGCATGGGCTCCAAAGTCAATGGATTTGTCAACGGACACGTTCATGAAGCTCCAGGCGCGCCTCTAAGCTTGACGGTATTGGGCTTGAACAGTGGCACTTCTATGGTAGGACATCGCTACGAAACACAGTGTCGTGTCCTGCTGATCATCGATTGTGAGACAGGATGGCGTTGATTGTGCGTTATGCCATTTTGCACAAGAGACTCCCAGCTCTCCTATGCATTTCGAGTTGCTCAAAGTGAGCAGCCTCAGGCTGATCCTCTCTTCCTCTTCGTCTAATGCCTCTTTTAGTATGGCGAAATACCGTTGGAAGAGACGATCAAGAAGCGCGTGATGGGAATGATCCTCCACAATCGCACGACGCCAGAAGAGCTCTCGGAGGTGAACGTCTTACTGGGAGAGACGTTTGCGGATGCGGTGATGGAGTTCACGGAACAATATGGAATCCAGATGTCGACCATCGATGCCATCGGATCCCACGGTCAGACTATCTGGCTGCAGTCGATGCCAGAGCCAGGGCACGTCAAGAGCGCACTAACAATGGCCGAGGGCTCGATCATCGCCGCTCGGACAGGCATCACCACCATCACCGATTTTCGGATCAGTGACCAAGCTGCCGGTCGTCAAGGCGCTCCCCTGATCGGATTCTTCGACGCCCTTACCCTACACCATCCAACCAAGCTTCGAGCTTGCCAGAACATTGGGGGCATCGCCAACGTCTGCTTCATCCCACCAGACAATCGAGGCGGTATCGATCAATGCTACGACTTCGACACCGGTCCGGGTAACGTCTTCATCGACGCCGCGGTGCGACATTTCTCCAATGGAAAACTAGAGTACGACAAAGACGGCGAGATGGGCAAGCGCGGACATGTGGATCAAGCTCTCGTCGACGAGATGTTGGAGTATCCCTACTTCCACCTCGATCCCCCCAAAACCACCGGCCGAGAAGTCTTCCGGGACTCCTTGGCGCACCATCTGATCGAGAAAGGTGGGCGGAAAGGCCTTTCGCCCGACGACGTCGTCGCGACCATCACTCGCGTCACCGCTCAGGCCATCGTCGACCACTACAAGCGCTACGCGCCGTCGCAAGATATCGACGAGATCTTCATGTGCGGTGGCGGGGCTCACAACCCCAATATCGTCGACTTTATCCGGGAAAGTTATCCTCGCACGCGCATCTACATGCTCGATGAGGCGGGGATTCCGAGCGGGGCGAAGGAAGCCATTACTTTTGCGTGGCAGGGCATGGAGGCCGTTGTCGGCCGATCCATCCCTGTGCCCGCGCGCGTCGAAAATCGGCGGCCGTACGTGCTGGGGAAGGTGTCGCCTGGGAGGAATTACCGGCACGTCATGCGGCAGGGGATGGCTTTTGGGGGGGAAAGGGATGTTTTCAAGCCGGTTAGGGAGCTGGTCAATCATGTCGATGGGAAAGTGTTTGATAATAGATGGTGATGCCTTTTATCGACGCATATCATATTATCCGGTTACAAATCTCCATCCTAATTTTACTCAAGTAGATCTGATCTACTTGTGGAAAATTACGAGCGTAACCGAACCGCTTCTCAAAGCGCATTGAGGAAGTTTAGATAGACGGTTGCCAATTGCTCCGGGCACTCCTCGGCCAGCTGATGACCAAACTTGAGTTCCTGATACTCCACCTTGCGCGCCACCTGCTCCATTTGTTTCCCGACCTCTTTGCCGATGAAGGCCTCGCTACCGACGGCGAGGACGGGCATTGCCAACGCCCGTTTGGCGGCTTCCCTGTTCTGCTGGACATTTACTTCCGTCGCTCGATCTGGAGATGAATGAAGTGTCTGTCAGCCCAAATTTGGCTCTCAAAGAACTGGAGCAACAAAACAGGGGGGGCGCTTACAGATGTTGAACATGCTCCGTAGTCCGCCTGGTTGGGAGAACTTGCTCACGTATTCGTCGATGGCGTCGTCGTCAATGCCAGTCGGGGCGTAAGCTTCATTCTTGATGAACCTGACGGGATCATCGTCAGCACCGACCGGGTGTCTGGCAGTAGAATACCAAGCACGGGAAATATATTCGTATACCAAGTGAAGTACTCCCTTTCCCGGCCTGTGATCAACAGCTCCGGCACGTCACGAACGTAGTAAAAGCTTTGGCCGTCTCCGTCAGTTAGTTGCTACAGACAGTATCGAGGAGGCTCCCGAAGTAGTGATATCCCACCTAACATGCCACAGATGCGTCTCCGGCCGATCGGGATTGAATGACGCCCACTCCTCCAAGCCAAAGCCCGGCAACAGCATCTCCTGAAAGATCAAGCTCATCACCCGCTCCGGATACCGCGCCGCCACCTGATACGCAGCCGCAGCGCCCCAATCTTCGCCGCACATGTGGAACGTCTCGTGGCCGAGATGGGTCATCAGTTCGGCGAGGTCGTCCGCTACGGTGGCCATGTCGTAGCCAGCGTCGGGATGGGTCGAGTCGCCGATACCGCGCATGTCTGCGGCTATGATCGTGTACTTTGGCGTCAAAAAGGGCAACACTTTGCGCCAGTAGTAACTCGTCTTTGGGATCTGTGCGAGATGGGATATGTATCTCAGTCAAGGGCGTGTCTTTACCACGAGAGGAGGAGGAGGAAGGGGTCGGTCGTACACCATGTTGCAGCATCAATGCTGGTCCGGAGCCAGCGGTGTAATAATGCAAACGGACGCCCGTTGAGAGTCTTTGCCGACCGTGAGTGACCGGCTTGCCGTTGTGGTCGCGGATCGTGAGACCCATGATGGGAGAGCACTTGGATGTAGAATAGTGATATGTTGAAGCGTATAAAAAGCTAGCACAGTTATCTCGTAACGTTTATTGAAGGTGTCGGGGAGCCTGGATTTGGTGTATATCAAAACCAGAGGTCAATTGGTTGTATCGACAGTTGAGCTGCAAGGAGCTCCAGAGAGTTGTCCGGAGCACTACAACGAACAGTGAGGTCTGGCCAGCAGCCCCACTTGCCAGACGTCATTGCATGCCCAAGCTCTTCAGGCCGCCTAGGACAAGGCTTCAGATGCACGGTCGTCCTTGCAGTAATTTGCAGATCCGAGCAGACGGGTCATCTCCAGTCTTACCGGGCTGTGCGAGGTGAACTGTTGCCACAAGCCACGATGTGAATTAAGATTTTGCCGAGCCCCGCACTTTGTCAAGCGCGCTTCAGTACCTTACCCCACAAACACAAACATGGGGTTGAGCTAGTAAAAGGCTGAACGGCTAAACGGCTAAACTCGACGACAACGTGAGCACCAGCGCCCAGTGTCTACTGCCATCAGATGTGTTGCGGGGACTTCTACTAGGTCAATTCTCTATTCTACCAGTCGAGACGACCGGCTCTGCAAGACCCGTGGACCATGGATCGTTGGTTACAGTCCTCGCTGGCTCCGTTATGGCTCTGGTCGTCCACTCTGCCGGATTTTCTCCTCCGCAGTTGAAGCTTTATAGGAGCGGCATCTGCTGCTCATGCCTTCTCAATCTCTCAATTTCTCTTTTGCTCCTCTGCTGGCTTCATCCCAAGTTACAGTAGGACCCCTGGGTACCCTTGCCCTGGTTCCAGTCTACTACATCATCACCCATATTCGCTCTCATTCACACTGACACTCTCCCAACTATGGCATTCAAACCATGGCGGGCCGTGCCCGGGCGGCTCCTCCTGTGGGCGCTCAATCTGTTCTCTGCAGTGGCTTTGATCTTTGAAGGATATAACCAGGGTGTCATGGGCTTTGTGAATTCGACACCTGGTTACGTACATACCGTGGGTATTGGCGGACCGGACGGCAAAGTGACCAACACCACCAAACAGGGAGGTTTGGTTTCTTCCTACTATTTCGGTGCCATGTTCGGCTGCTTCATTGGAGGTCGATTCGGTGATCGCTTCGGGCGGAAGCGTGCCGTTGTCCTTGGGAGCATACTCATTCTGCTTGGTGGCAGCTTGCAGGCTGGTACACGAAGCGGCGACATGACCATCTGTGGGCGAGTGATCTGTGGTGTTGGCATCGGTTTCATCAATTCCGTACGTATTGGATGGAAAACCTGGCGTATACCGAAAACTGACCAGGGCGGATAGATCATCCCAACTTGGATCTCTGAGCTGGCAAGAGCTCATAACAGGGGCGCAGCCTTTGCGTTGGTCTTTTGTGCCAACTACGTGGGTATCGTGATCGCCTACTGGTTAGGATACGGTCTCCGGAAAAACACGACAGACTTCCGATGGCGCTTCCCATTGGCTTTCCAGGTCGTCCCAGTCATCATTCTGCTCCTGACCGTCGCCTTCTTGCCCGAGTCCCCTCGGTGGCTAATCTCCCGCGGCCGACGAGCAGAAGCCGTAGAGATTCTAGCAAAGATCCGTGGCGACCTTGCCGAGAATGATCCGTCCTTGCTTGCTGAATTAGAGCAGGTTGACGCCACCATTGACTCCGCAAATCATAAACGATACCACTTCCTCAACGTCACGTTTGGCCGTTTTTCCGGACGGCTACATCTGGGCCGACGTGTGCTTTTGGCCATTGGAATCATGATGATGATGGAATGGACCGGTATTCTTGCCATCACCGTCTACGCCAATATCCTCTTCCAGCAAGCTGGATTCAGTGGAGACAAAGCAGCCTGGCTGGCTGGGCTGTGCAACACCTTTGGTATCGTCGGTACCGCCGCTAGCATCTTCACTGTTGATCGATTTGGCCGGCGTATCTCCCTATCCTTTGGCTTCTTCATTCAGGGCGTCGTACTCCTACTAGCTGGTGGCTTGGCACGTTTGGGCGAGCTTCACCCCGACAACCCCAACTTTGGTGCCGCTGCCGCTGCCATGGTCTTCATCTTTACCTTCTTCTTCGCTCAAACGGTCCTGATGATTGCCTTTATCTATCCAACCGAGATCTGGCCACAAGAAATCCGCGCTTTTGGAAACAGCTACGGCGTCTTTGGTTGGGCGGTCGGATGCGGTACCACAGTATGTTGTCTTTCTGTTGCGCATGCTCGACACCGAAAGGCTGACAGAACGTTCCTAGACTCTCGTGATCCCATCCATGTTCTCCACTCTCGGCTACAAGACGTTAATCGTCTTCGGTGTCTTTAATTTCTTGTCTCTTCCACTCGTCTACTTCTTCTTCCCCGAAACCAAAGGTCGCACGCTGGAGGAGATCAATCTCCTCTTCGCTGCGGAGAGCCCGCTTGCATCGGCCAACGAGCAAGAGTATCACCGGCTACTCGCCGAGGCCGGTGGGAACGTCGCCGTTGCCGAACGTCGAATGATGGAGGATATGGATGTGGCGGTGGGTGAGAAGTTTGTGGGCGAGGCAGGGAAGGCTTCATACGACGAGACTGCCTGAGCTGTGGGGACATAGGTGCTTGCGGGATATGGGAACTTGATGCGATCCGAGTCATTATAAGTTTATCTGTTTGGCTCCTGATACCATGGGCGGAATTTTTTGGGTTTACGGACGTGGCCCGGATGTTACTGTTCTGCGTTGGACTTTCATCGATACTTCCAATCTAGCAATCAGAAATCTGTACACCTACTAGAGATGCCGTCGTGCTCATCATACCACTTGAGTTCATCCCACAAGCAACAAGGTCCTCGCGGCAATGTCTCAACTCCAAATCCCTACGATGAGACTACGCAAACGAGCGAGTAGTGTGAAGGAAAGTGTACCACGCCCAACCAAAATCTCTATTTGCGCCCATCGGGAAAGATCGGCCAAGAGAGAAAGAGGTTGCAGAGGGGGTCGGAGAGAGAAATGGATAAAAAGTGCGATCCAAGTGATATAATAGCAGAGATAGACGCACGCATTTTCCAAAAACAAAATCTAAAACCCGAGGAACGGGCCAAAAAAGGACAGACGAGAGAAAAGGTTTCGAAAAAGATTTAATGGAAACCACGGCGAGGCGAGGGGTGTGGCTCTTGTGAGGAATATAAATGGCAGCAGTCCAGTCCAGTCCACTGGCTGGCGAGACGGTTTGTCGTGTGAGGATAAGGTATAGAATATATGCTTCTTACATGGTTTTTGACGCCTCGATGGTTTGGTTTGTTTGAAGCGAGCGTGTGCGCTGGCGATCTCACATCAGAGACGTTACGTTCGAGGGCGCAAGCAACTTTTTTCGTTCTGGGTGATGATGATCGAGTATGTTGCATAGGCACCACCGTTCTGAATCTTGGAAGACTGAGGTGGTTGGTCGCTATCTAGGTAACAGAGAAGCGAAAGAAAAGTGAGGTTTGGAGGAGTTTGGTAGGCATATAGTCGGGAGTAATTTATATACTGTTGTAGAGGTGACTTTCTTTCTATCTTTCCCCTATTGATTATTATGATTATCTAGAATTGAGATCGGCTAGTGCTATGAGTGGGTTTAGATCTCGACTGCCGATTTCTACTACGACCTTGTTTACTTACTTACTTCCGAAATACTCTGCAATTAATGGACAGGGCGGATTACGGAAGGGTACTAGCTACCACTCTTTGTGCCGAGAGTTGGGTGATACGGTACGGTGTGTGGTAAGTTAAAGTAGGTATGCCTATAGCGGAACGAGGACAAAAACACAGACGAAAATAGATATCAGACCATGCTTTTTTTTCCAGTGAAGTGAAGTGAGGTGGTCAACCCATAGACGCATAAAGAATAAATGATAGCTCATATCGTCATTTTTATTGTATCCCGAGACACTCCACAACAACAAGAACCTTACCTTAATTTGGCAACATCCGCACGCCTTGATGGCAAAATTCAAAGACCAGCATCGGACCGATCTCATCCACCACATATTCTATCTAGATGGGTTGCAGACTTTCAAAACGCTTCCAATATGTTAGATACATCCAGGAAGGCGGAAAGGTCATTAGATATCGTGAGGATGGATGTTACAACGCAAGATAGGACTGTGCGTCTTGAGAGAGAGGGACTCTCATGGTGATGATCAAGATCCTTTTCGGATAATGAATGGAATGGAAGGGGGAAGTTATGGTATTCTACGTTATTTCTTAGATCAGAAGTTTCGGGTTGACAGATCGATATCAAAGCGTTTCTTCATATCAAATCAAGGAAATTTATCACCAAAGACAGGTAAGTTACTTATAGCGCAATTCTTCTTCCCCAATCTTCCGCCAACGATAGATCCACTTACCTCGTTCTATGGAAGAGCTGGCGGACAAATCACATTCAACCTTCCAAAAAACCATTTTTTTAGAGTCTACGTAGATGGCGACACGCAAAATTACATTCTCCTCGATTGCAGTACCTACAGCCTTCGCTCAATTACTCCTCGGTATCTCAACCCTCGACCCCTTCACACCGATCTTCAACGATGAGGGCGAAGGAGAACTTCTCGTAAACATACAAGTGAGCTTAATGGCTTAGAATATGGAGTGTGCGACCCTTCTGTACAATAAATTCTTCCTCCTGGCGTTCGCACGACAGTGGGAACTGACAGAGCGAATTGATGCTCGCTAACACGTGAGAGATACCGAATCTGGGAGAAATTTGTCACACTAAGTACTTTAGTCAGACCTGCGTCGCCAGGACGTGTCAAGGTTGGGAGGGAAAGAAACGGTAGGATTGTCTTGTCTTCTGATATTGTCTTGCTACTATGGAGGTTGCCAAAGAGCAGGAAGAATAGGGGCATTCGCCTCCCTAAATACATGGTTTCCAACGCTAGTCCAGTTACCCCTTATCAGGGGAAACCTGTCTACTCGAGCAAAATTAGATTGACGAGACCTTTTTCCTCCGAGTCCACCTACTTAAACAATACATATTCGAGATTTCGAGAGCAGAGAAGGAGGCAATCAATGAATGATGTTGTATACTAGTGTCTCTATTTTTCTAGGCACGCGAGGAAAGATCAATGTCTCTAGCTCGCGGACGTCGTTGCAGATTGGTCGCGGTCTCTACTTTACCGCTCTCAACCTCATGTCCAAGAGTGGGTAAAGTATTCCAACATTACAGTCCCATATCCTCATAATCCAACATCCCTCATCCCGATCCTCATAAGTCTTCATCTTCATGTCGCGGCCCTCCTCATCAATTCCGCCCAAGCACTCTCCACAGCCTGCTTCAACTCTTTGTAAGTGACAAGGATAACGGACTGTTCGTCTCTGGTCGTCAATGTCACCTTCTCCTCGACACCGACATCCAGCTTGTTCAGACAAGCTATTATGTGGCCCATATCCAGCACTGGATTGTTTTGCGCATCGACTTGGTGAAAGACGTAATCGCGGAAGAGGGGTAAGACGGCACGGGAACCTTGGTTGGACCACGTCCGGTTTTGCTCATACTCGGGTCGCTCGTTGAGACAGTTGAGCTTGGTCATCAGACGGACTAGGCGTGAGTTTTCGAGCTCTTTGTTCAAAGAACATTGGAGGACATCGTCAGCTTTGAGCGACGCATCAAAAACATCCATGATGTTTTCGCTGATCTTCGTGAAAAGATCGTTGATGGGCGCGTCATTTTCGGGATAGCTGTGGTCGGAAAGCCAGTTGAATATCTTGAGAAGGCGTTCCGAGTAGGTGCGGCTTACGACGTCTGGCCCTCTTCCTTTCGTCCCATAAGTGGAAGCAAGGTGGTGAGCAATATCCACTATCAGTTTGCCGAATTTTTGCAGGTCTTGTCGTTGCAGATCAGCAATGTCATGCTGCTCCGTATCCAGAACGTCCTGAATGGCGCATCCATTGAGACGTATGCGATTTTCATCGGTCACAATCACCTTGGTCTTGTCGATTATTCGAGCTGCCAAGTTGGAGGAATGAATAGCCTTGAGCGCGTTGGCTATCTGCACGACGAAGCTCAATACTAAATCCTCCAAGCTACGCCCAGGACGGGGATATGGCTTGTTGAAATATTTCTCCGCAATAGTCTCTGAGGCAGGATGGTAGTCCGAAACGATGACAACAGAGGCGTCGCCGAAACCCGTCGTGGTAAAGGCAAAATGTACCGATACAGCGCTGCTACTCTTAACTCGCGCCCAAGTCGAGCGAACAGACCTCAATGCATGCTCATTGTCGGTCGTAGCCTTCAGATCATGAAAACGTCGTAGACAGTAAGTCTTACCATCTCGTTCAGAGACCGCTTTGTAGACGGTGCTGGCATGTCCGTATCGTGCATGGTTGGAATGACTGGCGCCTTGTAATGGCGTCACAGTGTGGAAGAAATCGATTGTTGGTAGTGTTGAGTTTGGAAAGATTCTCAGATACGCTTCGCTTTTGGCATGTAGTCTCTGCCTTAGATCTTCGGGGATAAAGAGATCTATGGCAGTCCTTTGATTTGGCTTCGTCGTCTCTCGAAATGGCTCTAGAGGGGCGTAGTGGTGATGTTGGAGTAGTTGCGAATGGCCGGCTATGGTAGGTAGATATGAGGATCCATACCCATTTGGGTCCTGAGAGTAGAGATTGGAGCTCTGGTGAATGTCTAGATTGTTGGGAGTTGTAGCGGCAGGTGTGCTAGATGTGAAGGGGTCGAAATGGTTGGAGGTAGATTGATTAGAGTTGGAATATTCGGAGGTATGATCAGCCTAATAGAATCATAAGCACATTGTTCATCCACTACAAATATACGCAGACAAGTTGCAATGAAATGAGCCGAGAAAACCAACTAGACTTGACTTCTTTTTTCAGGGAAAGACGTAGCCTCAGAGGTTGGGTCAAGCAGGTGCTCAAAGAATCCCAAAGTAAGGACTATGGTAATGATCTAGACAGACACGGCAAAGTTTTTAGAGAACGCCTTGTCCGGTAACTTTTGCGCTCCTGGTGGTGATCGTAGTGTCGCTTCGCTAACGATTGGCCTGTTTTGCGTTGAGGAGTAGACCCTGATTGAAGCCGGAAAGCTATCGAAGAAGATGAATCAATCAAGGAGGAAGAAAGTTCTCACATACTGTATGATATATCTGGGGGACGAATTCCCTGGCTTCCGGGGCTAACCAATCAGCAGCGTTTGGATTGTAGGGCTTCTGTATTGACGGGACAGACGAGGAAGCTTCGCTGGGAGCTACCAGGCTTCAGTACTAGAAGTTCAGTCGGCGTCTAAGGACGAGTGTACCTGGACTAAAATTCCTAGGTTTGAAGGGAGCAGCATTGGCAGCTTTGGGCGATAGGCCGGGTGTTTTTGATGCGCCATTGACGGTCAGAGACGCAGGTGTAAAGCTCGGCGAGTCCACGTTGAACTTCTTCTTGACGCTGAAAGGCTATGAGTAGAGCGTCCTACCTACGACAGGGGGCTTTGGATGCACACCTTTCCACTTGAGTGCTGGAAACCTCAGGCTTGACTGGTTCGTGGCTAAACGCACAACCTTCAAATCCTAATTAGTAGACCGTCTCTGATGGTATGAGATCTGGTTCGTATCCACCTTTCTCCTTATAGCGGCAGTGGCCATATATTGTTACGTTCCGGCACAAAGTATCCTTTGCGTTCTCTTTTTCATGGAGCTGAATCAGCAATCTTACCCCCAGCTGTTGCTCCACGGTTTGAACCCCTCATACTATATGGGCGACCACTTACCACGTCCTTTCGGCTTCAGGGAAGCTCCTGTTGGCCGTATTTCCTCCATGCTATTCTGTAGCAATGCTGCGATCGTACGCGTCCCCATTCCCTGCCGGTAGGTTGTTATGTTGGTTGGGGATATGGAAATTACTACAATTGCATTAGCAGGTGTTTGGCAATGACCCGAGGGGGCTCAGACTTCATGCCAGTATGTGGTGTGGGATGGCGGGCGGCCAACTTGCAGGCGAAGCGGATCAGACGATAATGCAATTGAGCTCTACTATCGAGTACAAAAACATGGAAAGACAAAATATTAAATGGAAAGATACAAAAACACCGAAGCACAGCTTCAGCAAACGAGAGAAGCTATTATAGATGTATAAGAATGACGGCGTATGTGGGGGATTAAGTGAAGGGGGCTGAGAGTGGAGCTTCAGTTTCCGCAGAGGTCCCGCATCTTTTGTTTGAACCAATCAGAGCAGTGACCGTTGCCTTTCGAGTCACCAAATCCGCCAGTGTTGGGCTTTTATTCTATCATCCTTCATATCTCGACAAACAATTCTCGGTCGTGTTCACTTCTTGTTACAACACCTACCATCATGTCTGGCAACGACTTTGACCCTTCTCAGCTGAATGAAAGTCAGCAGCTGGCGCTGGGTACCTACACTTCCGTTACAAACCAAGACCCTACAGCTGCGATCCCATTGCTGCAGAGATCCGAGTGGAACGTCCAGGTCCGCATAAAACGGCTGCATGACACATACCTTTGTCGAACCTTATACTAATAGTGTCACAGATAGCGATTGCCAAATTCTTCGACGGCGAAGCCCCCGATCCAGTCGCCGAAGCTCGTGCTCAACTACCATCCCCAACTCCACCAGCTCAATCAATACGGCGAGAAACACTGCTGAATGGCTCACCATCATTCACCAGAGCTCCGCGATCCTTACCTCAAGAACCTGCACCCCGAATAGTTCCTCAATCTCATAGCCAGACAAATTACCGACCACCGTTTCTATTCTCAATTCTTCTCACGCCATTCAACCTTCTCTACCGACTACTTTCGGGCTCCTTCTCGCTCTTCACATACCTCTTCCCATTCCTGCCTCGCCTTCTCCCCAAGTTAGCCCAAGGCAATTCTCCGGCGCTGTCACGATCGGGACGGAGATCCCTCAATCCAAGAGACACAGCATCTAGGTTCGCCCGAGAATTCGAAGAGGAGTACGGAAGACATCAATTACAATTATTCGATGGGGGCTACGCTCAAGCCTACGATTTGGCGAAGAAAGATTTGAAGTTTCTCGTGGTCGTGCTCCTCTCCCCTGAGCATGATGATACTTCGGCATTCGTACGAGAAACACTATTATCTCAAGAAGTCGTGAACTACCTCAAAGATCCTCAAAACAAACTTTTACTGTGGGCGGGTAATGTACAGGATTCCGAAGCCTACCAGGTCTCCAATGCCCTGAACTGCAGCAAATTCCCTTTTACAGCGTTAGTAGTACACACACCTCAAGATTCAACGACATCGATGTCAACAATTGCTCGGATTACTGGATTACAGCCTGCCTCAGCATTTGTATCAAAGCTGCGAACGGCAATCGGTCAACATGTACAGGCTCTGGAGACGGTACGGGCGACGAGGAATGAGCAGCAGGCTTCACGAAACATACGAGAAGAGCAAAACAGCGCCTATGAGCGGTCACTGGCGCAAGACCGAGAGCGTGCAAGACAGCGGCGAGAAGCCGAAGCGGCGCAGAAAAAAGCCGAAGAAGAAGTGAAAGCCAGGGCTGAAGCAGAAGAGATGGAGGCCCAACAAGTCGAGCAATGGAGGCGATGGAGAGCGCAATCGTTGTCCGTTGAACCTGGTCCGGCCAACAAGACCGCATCGCGGATCAGCATACGGCTGACAAGCGGAGAGCGCGTGATTCGCAAATTCGCCGAGGATGCAGAAATGGAGGAACTGTACGCCTTTGTTGAATGTCACGGGTTATTGATGTCAGGAGAGAACGTATCCTCAGCGTTAAAGCCAGCGGGCTACGAACACACATACCAATTCCGCCTAGTGTCACCCATGCCTCGGACCGTTTACGACATCCAGGATGGTGGCAGCGTGGGTGCCAAAGTGGGCAGAAGTGCTAATCTCATTGTCGAACCTATTAGTGATGAAGATGACGATGAATGAACTACTTGTTTGGCTAGATTGATACTGCATCGTGAATTGCGAATTAGCGGGCAGAGTTCGGGTTTGGAAGTTTCCTTGCCAAGCCTCAACTGTTGGGCGATTCCATATATGGACGGAGTAACATAGACCGAGCAAAAGAGTCGCTACAATGTACGGAGTAGGCTAGCTCATTGAAGCCGTCGGAAGAGAGTATTCTATGTCAGGTAGCGGAGAGATACCTAATCCATATCCATTTACATTTATGCCATTCCCTCCACTAGAAAATCGTCCTTGGCGCAGTCCATCAAAATCTTCTATCAGCTGTCTCAAAATCTCACAAGTCTCACAACTAAACCTATTCCTACACCTTCTGAAGATCCTCTACTCTCAACAAAAATCACTCCTGACAACCGTATGCTTTGAGATCTTTGATCACAGGTATCTCCTCTAGAACTTGCACAATGCTAAATCTTCATACATCTATCCATGCACTATTTATCCCCAACGAATCGGTCGCCGAAATATACTCAGGGGATGGATTCCAAGGGTATCTTTTGATGTAAGGGGTTTCAGCTTTCCACTTTGAACACATTATTGGTTTGATGTGTGGGATGGTAATTGCAGCACGTACCTTATACACCGGCGTCTATTTCCAATGCCGCAGTTGCGTTCCATCGTTATCGAAAAAATAGGTAGTTTGAGTCTAGAAATCACGAAGGAGGCGGTGATAATTTCCAGTTCCTCTTTAGATAATTTAACCACTCTTCTTTTCCTGCAATACAACATAATACCTATGAACCGCAAGCCTCGTACGAATCTCCGATCTGATCAAGCTTTCTCGAGCGAAGAGTACACGGCTTGTGTTGTAGATCCACTCTGAACCTCCTTACCATTACCCAACCTTAAATCCAGTAAACGTAACTTCCCCATTCACTTCATCTTGCCATTTTCATACAATGAAGATATAGATAACAAAGCCATTGATTGAAAAGTAGGTAGCCAACAAACACTCTCATCTCGTCTTGAAAAAATCCACCATAGCCCCAAAACCTTAGCCTCTTAAATAAACAGTATATTCCAATATCAACATTAGACAATAATGAATAACGTCTCATATGTCCATAGTTAGATTCTGAAGTGAGCTCGTATATCCGCCCAGCCGTTTGCCGTTCAAATATTTTAGTAGAAGAATCAACTCCGGTCCAAAGGTGGTCCATGAAGGTTAAGTATACGCCTGGCATGCTATTAAACAAAAGGAGGTTTGGGAAGTACGAGGAGGGTTTCATTCAGCAACTTTGCACGGGTGCAGGTGCGGAGATAGAGCAAGTCGTTGCTTTCGTGGTTTGGGGATTGGGAAGTTCTATAGCTGTGTGGTGATGGGATACTGCTCGGCGAGAGTATGCGTCTCTGTAACATTTGACACCTTAATTGAGGTACGGTGTTAGAGAAATACCGTGGTCGAGATGAGAATATGTGGATCTGTTCTTATGTAGAGGATTGTTTTGACTGCTGAGACTGAGGAAGATGACTCGATGTATAGAAATTCTTGAGAATCGATTGTTGTTTTGAATGAGGTTGGATTACAAGTAGTTTGGTTCGCTGTATATGCTCAGTGGCTTTTGCATGAGGAGAAATAGAAATTTCCGATCTCTCAACGTCCAGCATGGACACATAATGGCAAAATGCCTTCTCAAGACTCATGCTACCGCATCAATTTCACCCCCTAGGCTCGGCGACTTGGGTAGTGGCCCAGGGGTTACCTCTCCCCATCCAATGATCCCCAGATTATCGAGCCTGATCTGAAACTGGAGCATGAACGGCATTCCTTTCCCCCGTTTCACCATGATCTCTTGGAGGCCCAAGAGGACATCTCTCACATTGCCCCAAGTCAAACGCCTGCCGTGAGCCGGACCTTGGTCAGGGCTTTGGATGCTAATCCAACCACCCTTCGGCGCGGGTGCCGCAAGAACTCCATAGACATAAGGGTCTTGGTCTTCTGGAAGAGCGATATTGCCGAACCTTTTGACTCTGCGGGCAACCTCGTCGAGAGCGTCGTCGATCATTGCAATGAGGACTGTGAAGTCAAATCGATCTCTAGGACGCGCTTTGTCTTCGTATACGATCGAAATATAGGTGTTTGGGACGTGGAAAGTATGGGTTTTGTGGAGTGTTGTGTTTAGGTGGGTACTAGAGTAGCTGCCATTATCGGCAGCATCGACGGGTAGGAAGAGATCCCTGGCTAATACGCTTCTGGGTGACGGCGCAGCACATACACAGCACGCCCAGCCGATGAGGAAGTTGAGAGTTAAGGAAAGATGCATTGCACTTCGCCGGACATTGTGCTCCCCTTTGGAAGTCTAGATATAAAGAGCGTAGATATTTGATTAATACAGCCGCAGATAGTCTTGTACATGAAGTTGCGACAAGCGAAGCGCAAGCCCGGAGGCATTTGGTGGGCGCGGGAAGATCTGAGCGACTTATCGGCGTTGTTGAACAGGAGACCGCAAGGAGAATCACCTTCCTAACAGTAAGTGATGGGGAGTTAGCCCGTCGTGATGGTTTACAAGCCTTTTCAGCAGCGGATTGCAAGAACATAGCAACAGAAGGATCCTAGCAGCAGACTCTGATCATCGAAGCTTGCAGCTCAACAGCGATGACTTTTATATTGGTAGAAATTTGACAGGCCGAATGGTGAGAGGGATATGACTACTGAAGATAAAGATCCAGCCGAGCATCGTTTTACAATGTCCACTCTCGACGATATACTAGATGCCTTAGCAGCGACGCCAAAGTCTGACCCCGTACTTGATGCTGTGCTTGAATGTACTTGGCCGTCCGCGTATGCGATGCAAGACCTCCATTCTTCGATATTATAGGTGGTTCTCTTAGCTATGAGAATGTAAGAGAACCGTTGGGACAGGTGGAGGATGATAAGAGGTACAGGATTGGACGAGATTTGAGGTCGTAAAGGAAACACCTGTACCCTGGATCAATACACAACCGCATCCACTGCTACATGTACGGGTTAGGATATACTTATTACATTCCGAGGTTAGTGATGAGTACAAGATATCTCCACCTCCAGCGTGCACCAAGCACCGCGCTAGTATAGGATAGTCCTAGCCCTTTATTGGGCTGAACTCAAATTGATCATAGGTATAGCGTGCGTGCGTGCATAGTAGGTAAGTCGGTAAGTGAGGAACCGTGTTATAACTTGAGGAACATTTTCATGATCTATTCATCTGGCTTGGACGAGAGTCAAATCCTAAGACATGCACCGGCGACTTTGGGGCTCCATCAGCCGACGACCGAGTAAGCATAGCTTTGCAGAGCCAACGTCCAACTAGTATATAACAATGACTGATGTAGACATCCAGGTCAGAATAGGAAAGAAAGGGCAATACCGAACGGAGACTCACCAGAAGCTAACGTTGCAAGAGGAGTGGTCAGCGCCGGTTCATAACCTGGTATTTTAGACCTATCGAACGTTGACAAATCTACAGAGACTGTTCTGCGAGTCTGGCGGTCCTAACAGCTCGGTACACCACGCCTCGCTCGGGAGCGTCTTGATATCTTCCTGACAATGTGACAAGGGCGAAGAAGTCCTCCACCTCCCAGTCATCGTCGAAGCCGCCGAATCAAGTCCAGCTGCAGCAACAGAAGCATCCATTCGAATACGAAATTTTCTCTCGAAAGACAACTACCTAAGAGCCTACGTCCAGTACAACGCCATCATGCTAATGCGAATATTGGCGGACAACCCAGGGAAGAGTTTTACTAAGAACCTAGATGCAAAGTTCGCCAGTACGCTGAAGGAATTGTTGCGAGACGGAAGGGATAGCAGCGTACAGCAGATCCTGAGGGAGACACTGGATAACTTTGAGACACAAAAGGCGGACGACGAGACGCTAGGTCTCTTAAAGGACATGTGGAAGAAGGAGAAGGCCAAGATGATCAAACGAGGCAATATCAGCGCTAGCGCAGGCGGAGTGCGCATCTCTCATCCACCATTCACAACGACCAGAAACTGACAAACGACCACAGCAAATGATGCCCCCCAACATCACCAACGGCACCAACCCCAACTACAACCCCAACCACCAAAACTACTTCGCCCGCAACCACCGACAGCGCGGCCTCCCCCCTCCCGCCGAACTATCCCAACGCGTCGAAGAAGCAAAAACATCCGCAAAACTCCTCTCCCAAGTCGTCCAATCAACCCCACCATCCGAAGTCCTCAACAACGAACTCATCAAAGAGTTCGACGAAAGATGCCAGTCGGCGTCGCGCTCGATACAGGGCTACATCCACTCCGACAACCCCCCGCCGGACGAAGACACCCTCCTCACCTTGATCGAAACAAACGACCAACTGGCAACAGCAATGAGCAGACACCAACGCGCCATGCTGCAGGCGCGAAGAGCCACAGGCCCTTCGCCCCGCCCATCGCCAAATCCGCCCCCGACCCAAACCGGACCGTTCGAAGCTCCGACGAACCCTCCGCCTCGCGGGCCGCAGGGACTGTCATTCTCCACACCATCGGGCCTTCCACTAGGGAAACAAACACAATACGCTCCGCAAACGGAGCCGCAGAATCCATTCGGTGACCATAATGAAAACTCGGATGAATTGCCGCCGCCGCCCCTTCCAGCGGGTTATGGTATGCCGCCGTCTACAATTGGGAAGGAGAATGATCAGGGTGCTGTGTTTAGACCTGGATACCACGAGGCGTCTTCGAGCTATGGTAGTAGGCCGGAGGCTTTGTTGGGGAATGGCACGGCACGGGGTGGTGAGGAGGAGGGGGGGGAAGTTCGGAGGCCGGTGCAGTATCGTTTTTGAGGCGTGGTTTGTGGGTTGAAAGGAGCACGCTGTGACACTGTGATGGGAAATGAATGCATTTCATACATTGGTTTGTCGGATAGGGGGTAAGGGCATTGCAAGGTTAGGATGCTATATACCAATTTCTGCGCTCCTTTTATATATAGCGATGGTACAGTGTGCTCATGTAAACAACACCTCCATCGACGAGATAATGCTAAGCTACATGCCCCAACTATGCACATTCTACGCTAGTCTGTTTGACTTTGTACAATGGGAGCGAGCCCCTAATCTCTCATCGTAGCCTCGTACCTGCACATTCATCATTAGCTCCATGTTCACGAATGGGGGAGATTCACTGCAACGTACCTCTTCCCCCTGAAAGCCCAAACGCCCCAGTTCCCACAACTCACATCCGTCGGATCATAATCGTTGATGTCCCACCTCAGACTCCGAAACTTGTTCTCCCCAGGCGTCATCAATATATCCATTTCCCCACCGATCTTCTCCTCCACCCAATTGAGATCGCGCTGCATATCCGCTTCGGAATATCCGGTGCTGATGATTGGGCACTTCGTCTCCAGCAACTGCGGCAGAGTCTCGGCCCATTCGTGCGCGCTCGCTGGATGGCCCAAGCCAGGGTGGAAGAGAATGAAACAGTCGAAGTAAGGATCGAAGGGTTGGAAATGGCGGGCTTCGTGCAGCGTGTGGTAGTATTCGACGTAGGTGCTGATTTTCAGCTGGTGGCTGATGCGGGCTTCGACGACGGCTCCGAAGGGGTTTACGGGTGTCCGCTCTGGCAGGGGGAACTCGGCATCCCGGTTCGTCATGCTTTCGGGACCGATGAAGATGAGGTGGAATTGTACGCGCGGGAAGATGTAAGTCAGTTGCACCCATACTTCCCGAGGGAGGGAGGACTCGGCACGGGCTCCGAGGACGAAGAGGCGGATTGGGGGTGACTTGAGACGGATACCTTTGACGGTGTCGTGGGCGCCATTTCGCGGAGGGTGGAGGGTGTAGCGGAGGGCTGTGAAGGATTTGAGACCTTCGTATGTGAGGCGATCGCCTTTCTTGTAGTCGTAGGGGCTGAGTTCGGAGATGATGCTGCCGATCGTCATTGGATATGTCAGAAGTTTCGTTACTTGACGCAGAGGCCTCTCGTCGTTGATGGCTTCGTATTCGCGCGTGTAGAGATAGGTGTCCCAGTTTAACATGTTCACCAATATTTCTTCCATCTGGGGATAAGGGTACAGGAATTCGGGAAAGAAGCGGCCGGAGCGCAGGTCATGGTCATCTTCGTTGACTTGGCGCAAGGTGTCGCATATTTCGATATGGGCTTCGTAGTCATCTGCCCAGTGTTCTTCTGAGCAGGAAACGGGTATGCCGCAGTCTGGACATTCAAAGCGCACGAGTGCTGGGGCTTGCGTTGTTTGCTCTTTCCTTGCTTCTGAATCGTCTGGGGATGACGGTATGCGGGTTCTGTGGTGAGAAGGATGCGGGCAGTATGCATGGGTTTTCATGAAAGCCGCTCTCCTCCGCAAATCTGGGGACGGTGAGTCCGAGAAGTGGTGGAAAAGGTTGTTTGGTTGGAGGAGGACATTTCCAGAGAGAGTGGTGGAGGGTAAATAGGTAATTCCAGACGGACTGCGTGATGCTATGAGCTCTTCATCTGCATTGTGCCTTTGCGAGTCGACAGAAGTGATGGTCCGTCGTTGCTGGAGGGGAAGTTGAGGTCTTGCAGCATTATGAATGTTGGATCGCGAATTAGTCGATAGCTGGCACTTATTTTGCACATGTCTGTAAGCTGTAGATGGGGCCTTCGGAGTGGCCAGTTTCCCAATGCCATGCAAGCACCTTAGGCAGGTATATCCAGACTGCATTGTCACTGTTTGGATATAGAACCGTCGGTCAGAGTGGAGACCGTCATCGAGCAGTCTAACACACTAAAATAAGCACTCTCGCACTCTATCCAATGTCTTGGCGTAATTCTAGAGCTAGTCCAAACAAGGGTAGAGCCTTGACACCGGAAAGCTCGAATTCGAAAGTTACGACTCACTTGCCCTCAGGAGCTTTAACCTCACGGTGAAACTACAGAGTGCGAGATGAGAAGTCGCTCGGGTCTCCGTATGAAACTGTCCTCATAATCACATGGGGACTGATTGATCTAGCCAGCTTTGTGGACCGAACGACTAGGGTGAAATGGCGGCCACCTCGAGCATGTTCATGTACTCTCTGACGATCCAACCTCCATCCTCGATAACACAAGCAATCCTTGGGCAATTTGCGGGGACGAAGGAGCAACAAATAGTCACGGCTTCGGGGTCACGACTGACTATACATCGACCAGACCCTACTCTGGGCAAGATCAGCACCATCCTTTCTCAGGACCTTTTTGGTATCATACGAACCCTAGCGGCTTTCAGGCTAGCGGGCAGCAATAAAGGTATGTAGCGTCTTCCTCGGCTCTTGATGCTACATTTAGTGATTCTTGAAGCATGGTGGGGCAGCTCGATACACCACACGAGCAGCGGCTACTGCTGCTGCACTGTCGCGCTTGAATTGGGAGCAACAGGCTGAATCTCGTCTATAGACTATATCATAATCGGCTCTGATTCCGGCCGAATCACCATCATCGAATACGTCCCTTCTCAAAACCGCTTTAACCGACTGCACCTCGAGACGTTCGGCAAGTCAGGCATACGGCGAGTGATACCTGGGCAGTACCTTGCGGTCGATCCAAAGGGTAGGGCATGCCTTATCGCATCAGTCGAGAAAAATAAGCTTGTCTATGTTCTAAATCGAAACGCGCAGGCTGAATTGACCATATCCTCACCCCTCGAAGCACACAAGCCGCAGACCTTGGTCTTCGCACTCGTCGGTCTCGACGTTGGCTACGAGAATCCTGTCTTTGCCGTTCTTGAGGTGGACTACACAGAATGTGACCAAGACTCTACAGGTCAAGCGTTCGAGGAGCTGGAGAAGTCTCTCGTCTATTACGAACTTGACCTAGGCCTCAATCATGTTGTGCGAAAATGGAGCGAGCCGGTTGACCGGACGGCGACCATGTTGCTTCAGGTCCCTGGAGGTGCAGATGGTCCCAGCGGTGTTCTTGTTTGTGGCCTTGACAATATCACATATAGGCACATTAATCAGGACGCATTTCGTGTGGCTATTCCGAGACGGAGAGGAGCGACCGAAAACCCAGAGCGCAAGAGATTCATTATTGCTGGTGTCATGCATAAGATGCGCGGGGCCTTCTTCTTCTTACTGCAATCCGAGGACGGTGATCTCTTCAAGGTGACCCTAGAGATGGTAGAAGACGAATCTGGACAAGCTACCGGAGAGGTCAAGAAGCTCAAAATCAAATACTTCGACACTGTGCCCATAGCTTCGAACTTGTGTATCCTTAAGAGCGGGTTCCTCTTTGTTGCCAGCGAGACTGGCAACCACCACTTCTACCAATTCGAGAAACTTGGCGACGATGACAATGAAACCGAGTTTGATAGTGATGCTTTCCCAGCGGATCCGAAGGAGTCTTACAGTCCCGTCTACTTTCATCCTAGAGCCGCTGAAAACGTCAATTTGGTAGAGAGCATCGATTCGATGAACCCCCAGCTGGACTGCAAGGTTGCAAATTTGACTGAAGAGGATGCTCCCCAAATATACTCAATTTGCGGTAGCGGAGCCCGTAGTTCTTTTCGAACGCTAAAACATGGACTGGAGGTGAACAACATCGTCGATTCGGAATTGCCTGGTCGCCCTTTAGCTGTCTGGACTACCAAGATAACTCGCGCTGATGAGTTCGACGCCTACATCATACTGTCATTTCCCAATGGGACCCTTGTCTTGAGCATCGGGGAAACAGTGGAAGAAGTGACGGACACCGGGTTTCTCTCTTCTGCGGCAACTCTGGCGGTACAACAGTTGGGTGAGGATGCTTTGATCCAAGTCCACCCCAAAGGCATTCGACACATCAGAGCCGATCGCCGAGTCAACGAGTGGCCTGCACCGCAACATCGATCAATAGTAGCAGCGACAACAAACGAACGACAAGTGGCGGTAGCTCTGAGCTCCGGAGAAATCGTCTACTTTGAAATGGACAACGATGGATCGCTTGCTGAGTATGATGAAAAGCGAGAAATGAGCGGCACTGTAACCTGTCTGAGCCTGGGAGAAGTTCCAGAAGGCCGTAGTCGTAGCCAATTCTTAGCTGTTGGCTGCGATGACTCCACTGTTCGGATTCTGAGTCTAGATCCTGATTCAACTCTAGAGAACAAATCCGTTCAAGCCTTGACATCAGCCCCTAGTGCACTCGCAATTATGGCCATGGCAGATTCGACAACGGGCGGAACAACGCTGTATCTGCACATTGGACTATACTCTGGCGTCTACCTCCGAACGGTCTTGGACGAAATTAGCGGTGATCTTTCAGATACCCGAACGCGTTTCCTAGGACCCAAGCCAGCGAAGCTTTTTCGTGTCTCCGTCAAAGGCCAGCCAGCAGTCCTTGCCTTGAGTTCCCGGCCTTGGCTTGGCTATTCGGACCCTCAAACCAAGGGATTCATGCTCACACCGCTAGATTACGTTGGGTTGGAATACGGCTCGAACTTTAGTAGTGAGCAATGTGTGGAGGGGATGGTTGGGATAGAGGGGAACAATCTACGGTGAGGCCTCCAACAATCTCCCATTAATCATATCCAAACATGCCTCAAATGATGATCACGAAGGGATTTAACCCGAGTCAACCGACTGTGAGGCAAATATCGTGTTTTATTACCAATTGTTCCTTCTGAAACGTGGCCATATTCATTCAATTCAAAAAATTTGTTCCCTTTCATACTGGTCAGCTAATGTGGATTTCTCCAGGATCTTTTCAATCGACAAGCTCAGCAACAACCTCCTTCAGCAATCCATACCATTGGCATATACACCCCGAAAATTTATTCGCCACCCTGATCAACCATTGTTCTATACCATTGAATCCGACAACAACACACTTTCAGCTTCGACCAAGCAGCGACTACTAAGCGACTCTACCCTTGTTAACGGCGATGCTGCCGTCTTACCACCTGAAGAGTTCGGCTACCCACGTGCTCAAGGCCACTGGGCATCGTGCATTCATATCATTGACCCTGTCAACGCCAAGGAGGTCCTTCAGCAGATTGACTTAGAAGATAACGAAGCTGCAGTCAGCTTGGCCGCGGTTCCTTTCTCCAGTCAAGATGATGAGACGTTCCTTGTCGTAGGTACTGGCAAGGATATAGCCGTTGCTCCTCGTTCCTTCAGCGCTGGCTTCATCTACGTTTACCGATTCCTGGAGGATGGAAAAGAGCTTGAATTCATCCACAAGACCAAAGTGGAAGAGCCTCCACAGGCGCTGTTAGGTTTCCAAGGACGTCTATTGGCTGGTATTGGTAATGAGCTTCGCATCTATGATCTGGGACTCAAGCAATTACTGCGTAAATGTCAAGCGCAGGTCGTACCAAACATGATTGTCGGCCTCCAAACGCAAGGAAGCCGTATCATCGTCAGTGATGTACAAGAGAGCGTTGTTTTCGTGGCCTACAAGTATCAAGAGAATCGACTCATCCCTTTTGTTGACGATGTAATTGCTAGATGGACGACGTGCACAACTATGGTCGACTACGAGACTGTGGCTGGTGGTGACAAGTTCGGTAACATTTGGCTTGTACGATGCCCTCAGAAGGCCTCGGAAGAAGCGGATGAAGATGGCTCAGGTGGTCATCTAATTCACGAACGCCAATACCTCCAGGGTGCTCCGAATCGGGTAGCTCTGATGACACACTTCTTTGCTCAAGATGTGCCTACTAGCATACAGAAGGCTCAACTAGTAGCCGGTGGTAGAGATGTTCTGGTCTGGACAGGACTCCAGGGGACATTGGGTATCCTCATACCTTTCGTGAGCCGTGAGGATGTCGACTTTTTCCAGACTTTGGAGCAGCATCTACGGAGCGAAGACGCACCGCTCGCAGGAAGAGATCATCTGATCTACCGCGGATATTACGTGCCCGTGAAGGGCATGATAGATGGGGACTTATGCGAACGGTATGCCATGCTGCCTGGTGACAAGAAAGCTATGATTGCAGGGGAGCTGGATAGGTCGGTGAGGGAGATTGAGCGTAAGATATCCGACATGCGGACAAGGGTGGCTTACTGATCGTCTTCCACATGAAACCCCTTTGCGTAGCTTCTGGGACGGTGGCGGCACGCTCACATACCTACTCCATATGGATGAACCGAACATATAAGACCACCATTTCTTAGATTGAAACCCCACTTTGATTTGTATCCTAAAACGTCTCTTTCCTCGCTCGATCCTCCGCTTCTCCATCGCTTGATCTTGAGCTGGATGTAACTGCGCTTCGCAGCATTTGCATGGGACAAGATCGACTTCGATAATTTTTGAGTACGAGGGCTTCTGACCTCTCAAGATGCTTCTCGTAATTTATTTGTCGAGACAAGCCGCTTTCGTTTCCTCTTAGTCGTTTTGACTGGCTGCGGCACTGGTTAGATCATTGTGTCATACGTGTCATACGCAACAAGGACGTGCTCATATGTACGTTCTCGGAGCTGGGGGTTTTCCTTTATCTCTCGATCTTCTCCCCTTCTCTCACTTTTCTATGTATCATGCTACAGCGGACATTCTGGACTCTCCCTACTGATGTATATGAAGCCTGTCAACCCATGTTGCTCGTTTATAGCTAGCCAGCACATGACGCGTATCATATTCACGAGTTGCTTTCGGACGTGCCTGTCCTACTGACTGCGTGCCCTCCAAATATTGCGGGGCTTCCTCTACTGCTTATATGCTCTAGGTATGCGAAGCTTTCCCGGCAATGCTATAGCAGGACACTTCTAGATCCCACTCGGTATGGTCGATCCCAACCCTTCCACCGCCAACGATGACCTCCAGCACGCTCTCGTAATAATAAAATACAATGACATCCTTATTTATGAGCTTCCACCCAATGTGTGGATATTCGTCATCTGCTCCATCCGATCTCCTCAGTTCTTGGCCGATAGCGTCAAAATTGATAGCTACCTGCCCGCCTTTCTTCATTAAATTCATTACAATGACGCGAATTGTTGGCCAACCAGCTGACTCCGCGAAAAGGCACGTATATTATCTACTTCGGTAGAGCTCTCGGGACGGTTAGCGGTACAATGGGATCATGCCTGGCGGAAGAATACCGTGGAGACAGCGGCCGCTTTTTACGATCAGTTTGACAACTGGGTTGGTCGGTACGGGCCTGCAGTTGAGGATATGTGCATTGGATGGATGAGATTGAGCCATCTTTCTCAAAACTGACAACTCGTCGTCATGGAAAGTGTTGAAATCATCTCGTTAGCTGACCTAGTCTGAAGGCCACCCTGAGAGACCACCATGAAGGTCGCCACAGAATACGATGTTTAACAGGAGGGCTGATTGGCAACTCTAGGATTATATTAGAAATTATGGCTTGAACGTCGGTGGCAGATTAGGTGAGATGCTTCAATCTATGCTCAACATCAAGATTGGCTTACCCGATCAAAAGAATCAAAAAGTAGGGTGAGATGGTGCTTTATACAGTGCCATGCCACTCTTGGAAATTGATAACGAAACATGCAAGCTATTGTAAGGACGTAGAGTCCGCTTTGTCGGATACGGATGAAGTATGAGACGTAGGCCTGGGAAATTTGACGGTTAACTAGAGAGGCGTCCAATATATGTCTATAACCTATTAAAGTGATACAGGTACGTTACCTTCCGATGGTAGTGATAGATCCCCAATCCTTAACGGCGGCAAATGTTCATAAAGTGCTACAGGTGCTGGGCTGGCTTGGACTGAGATTCCCTCTGATCACCCCGCTAGAACTACGGCAAAGGATACTTCTCATTCAGTGATGGTAGCTCGTAACTTTCTGAAGAAGCTAGGGACCGTCTTGAACCGACTTCGAAGTACGTTCGAGGAGTCTGACACAGTGCCGATGTTCGCAGATTTGGTAATCATGGTAACGATGGCCAGAGAAATTGGGATCAATCACGTTTTGAGAGAGGATTGGGGAGTGCTAGCTGGAGGGGTTCGAGGAGATCACATCGATTGAGTACGTGCGGCGTGTAAGGACTTCATTTTGCACAACCGAATAGCCGCAGGGAAGGTACTACCGCCGCCAAAATTCGAGGGTTGCTATCTGAAGTATTCCTCAGGGAGTACTCCCACCCTCAATCTGTGGCGTATAGCCAAGTACGTGCGGGAAGTACGTCCTGGGGAGCACGCCCACATTTAGTTCCTCCATAAATTGAGGTGGAAGTACGTGCTGGGGGAGCACGACACGCAGGTTCTTCCACAAATTGAGGTGGGGAGTACTTTCTGGGGGAGTACGTGCTGGGGGGGCACGCCACATAGAGTCCTCCACAAAATGAGGTGGAAGTACGTGCAGGGGGAGTACGATACGCAGGCTCCTCCACAAATTGAGGTGGGAAGTACTTCCTGGGGGAGTACGCGCTGGGGGAGTACGTGTTCCTCCACAGTTGATGAGGGAAAGATACGCGCTGGGGGGACCCGCCTGCGAAGATGAAAGCCTGGCGGACCAATCTTTTTCATAATACCTTAGCTTAATAACTCCAAATTTGTTATTAGGCACTTAACAATGGTAGTCTTTCTAGCCCAATACGTCACTCGTTAACCCACATTTATGTCGCTGTAGAGCTAGCTTCCATTCACCTCATTCCGACTCTTCCACTCGGATACCCAGTAGTGTTCTTAGTAGGGATTCCTCAGCCTTAAAGCCGTCTAACCCTCATGAGACCCTTCAGAGCTTGGAGGAGTCTGGCCTAAGCAAGGTGGGCATCTTCCTGGCAGGTTTCGATCTCGTGCGTCAAGAGCCCGCGAGAGATCTCGGATTGTTCCGGTTGCGGGCACACAGAGCTTCTGTCTGGGTCGGGCTCGAGCTGCCGCACACCTAGAATAGTCGTAGGCGTAATAATGGCCACATGCTGCGTAGTGGTGGCTGTTCTGTTCGCACATGGCTTATTGAAAGTTAGCATAGACTCGTCGCGTCGAAGGAATCCATGATCGGAGGATGGTCTGGGCTGACTGGAGGCGAAGAAAACCTTGCGTTCGCTGGATCCCCTAGTCTCAAATCGTCTTGTGGATTACCTTACTCTCAGAGCAAGAGAATTTAGTAGCCATGTTGTTGGAATTTAGCCCTTCTGCCAAGACCCTAAGCGAATAGTCACGTAAAAGTATTGTTCATGTTGTCTTGTTTTTTACATACTACAGAATGCCCATGAATAGCCTCAAATCGTTCAACACATGTTACTCTTAGTTCTACCGCAATTGCTTAGCCTCTAGCCACAATTAGTTAATTCGCTTGGGGTGGATCATCGACCCAGTTTAATTAAGGTACCTTATTGTACTGAGGAACCAGCAGCAGCGAACAATATGTCTACTTTTAGCAACAATACTATCGCTGACGCCATAAGTTGCAACGCCGACTACCCCGGAACCCTACCAAAAAGAATCATCTTACGACTTCGCGTGAATGACTTTGAGGAGAAGGGTCACAGCTGGGACGACCATGTTGACGCCATTCAAGCCTATTTCAGATGGGCAGGACTTCCAATGAGTGAATTTGAAGGCGAACATGCCACGAAAGAATATTTTGCTCATGTTGAGCCCTTCCAAGCCCTTGAGGTAAGACAGAGAACCTTCCACGTGATCCTGGATATCCAACAACAGCCACTTGATGAAGCGAATTTTGATATCATACCTCATGAAGTATATCGGGTGCGCCGGAACTTGGACGGGGATTTGTAAGTTACGGCATATAGGTTATCCCTAAGAAAATCAAGCTGATCTTATACAGAGAAGTTCAAACATTTCGAAACCATCTGGAAGCAAAGAATGTGATCTCCAAGACCCGCAGTTTCACAGATATTATATATCCCTGGGCCGGAAAGTGGTAATCGGAATGTCTTGATGTGGGCTCCAAGCATACCGATATCTAAGGGTCGGTCTGCTGATAGTACTTCCAGGTACTTGCTAGGGATTGCGAGTTTCGCTAAGCCTCCACTGGCCTCCAACAGGAATCAACTCTACATACAAGACCATGGGGGATACGAATGTTTGATCAAGAGTGAAAAAAGTGATCATATGATTGCGGACAATAGTGAACACAGTTGAGGTTGCCTTACAGCGTTACATAATATTTATGACTTCCAGTCGGATCCGACGCCGTTAGTCTAATACCTCCTTATAATCAACTATCTTAGGTAGGCTAGACTACTTAGCCTTATAGAATGTATTAAAATAATAATATTCGTAGGATATAGATATTCTCTACTAGGTATTTAAAATATTTTTTAATATTATATCAAGGTTATACTCTTATGCTATCTATTACATAGGATACTCTTTTAATATATAAGTACTTAGTAGGCTAACTTTAGTTTACACTTATTCCTAGTTTATATCTTTCTCTTCTAGTATAATAATTGAATTTAATAGCTTATCTTTATTATAAGATTTATAGAATATCTAAAAATACATAGTTCTTATAGTAAAATACTCTATAACTAGCCTAGCTGTTAATCTATAAACGCGACATTAGTATAGCCTAAGAGGACCATAGAATAAGACCCCTGAGTACGGAAACGAAATGTCCGGAGCGCTAGCCATTGAGGGCAGGACTAGATGCAAGTTTAGACCAAAAGTAGGTGCATTCTTCTACGGCCCGCACCGCCCGCCTTATTTTCAAGTCTAGTAGCCAGAGTGCCAGAGCAAGCTCTACACATGCCTCCAATAACTCCGTTGTTGGTCAGAGTGGTGAGCGCCTTCAGTTAACAATGTCCGAAAGAACAGCAGAGGGGTGAGTACCAGTCTTAAGCCCTCTAAAGAATATGAAAGCGGGATTGCCTTGAGGAACCCTGTGAATATCAACGTCGCTAACATGTCGGCCATTGAAAGCCACAAGCGCTCCAAGTCCGCTCTGGCGAAATCGCTCCTTCACCGAGACAAGTCAAAGAACCTCAGTGTCGATCCAGATGGCAATGAGTCCAGCATGGCAGGCTCTGACGCAGGCTCTGAGCCGCCTTCCCCCACGCTGAGCACTCCTGCGACCCACCACTCCTTTGGCGGCCTACGATCGTCTCGTCATAAATCAAAACCCTCAGGCAGTGTCGCTATGATAGATAACCCCAGCATCGCTGCCCTCAATAGAGATGCAACAGCCAAACCACCAGATGCTGGTCCCTCATTACAGCAATCCGTGCGGATGTTCAAGCTCTTTGAGATCTTACGAAGCGGAGATAATGCGGCCATTTCGAAAGCTGTTACGGAGACTTCTACAATGCCTACGATCAATGAAGACGCAGAGAAAGGAACCACTTCAGGCACACTGGAAGGGACTACGATGCTACACTTGGCGATACAGTGTGCCGATCCTGCAGTAGTCGAACAGATACTGGCTGTATCAAAGGACACGCCAGGAGCTAGTATTGACGTCAACGCACGCGATCGAGATGGCAATACGCCATTACATCTTGCTTCGCAGCTTGGGCAACCTACGACTGTCCGTTTACTGCTCGAGCAGCGCGACATCAATGACTCCCTTCTCAATTATCAAGGTCAGTCAGCACTAGATATCGCCCGAACACCTGATATATTCCAGCAACTCCAGCTTTCTCGTTCTTTGTTTGTCGACACCCTGGTGAAGGACATACAACAACTGGTCAGCAAGCAAAACTATGATCAGCTTGAAAAGTTGCTGGAGGACTCAAGGGTAGAGAACGTGATTGATGTCAATGGTGGAGAGCTTGCCGCAGATCTCGAGACTGTTCAGAGCGGTGGGACACTGCTCCATGAAGCCGCACGAAAGAGAGACACAGTGCTCATCCAGCTACTGCTCTTGCATGGAGCAGACCCGTTCCGACGGGATCGCAAAGGCAAGCTTCCACAAGATGTGACCAAAGACGACAAGACTCGCGTCATATTGAAGAAGTCACCTGCAGCTGCAGCCGCTCAGAGGGGCATTCAAGAGAAGGCGGTACTTGGCAGTGGGGGTCAATCGCAAACAGCGGATGGTGCTCCTGGTGGCAAAGACTCTCGTGAGATGAAGGGATACTTGAAGAAATGGACCAACTACACAAGTGGTTACAAATTGAGATGGTTTGTCTTGGAAGACGGGGTCATGAGCTACTACAAACATCAAGGTAATCTCTGCTCTAAAACATGCGATACAAGGAGGGCTAAAAAAGTTAGATGACGCCGGCTCGGCTTGTCGTGGAGCTATCAACATGCGAATAGCTAAGCTCTACATGGACCCGCAAGACAAGACCAGATTCGAACTCCAAGGGAAATCCTCAGTCAAATACCACTTGAAAGCAAATCACGTCGTAGAATCAAAGAGATGGTTTTGGGCCCTCAACAACGCTATTCAGTGGAGTAAAGATGAAGCGAAAGCGTCGGAGCAACAGAAGCTTCGGAAGGAAGCGATGCTCCGCCAAGCCAAGGCAGGGCAACTTCTGACAGGCGACCAAGGTATAGCAGACGCCTCGAAGCTGGCCGGGAAGAGTCTTTCTCCTGCTACTGCAGTCGGGATGCCTCTTACAGCGTCTTCGTCACGACTTTCATTCCAAGATTCTGTTATGACAGGCCCTGCAAGTTATGCTGGCGATGACGATGGCTCAACATATGGCGAAAACTACGAGCCTGATGTTGGCGACCATGATATGACGAGACAAGTGAGAGATATACCTACAACCACCATAGCAGCTGACATGGACGACGATGAAGAGTATGGCGATGATGCTAGTGATCACGAAATGCAGCCCGCAAGCAAGGACGCTTTCAATATTACTGCGCACTCTGCTAGCTTACAGTTGAACCTTCTATCGCAGGTCTCATCGGCACTGCATGCTGAGAGCTCTAAGGATCAAGCCATGTCTGTTTCTGATCCAATTGTCAGGCAAGCTCTGTCCACGTACGAATCTGCAGTTGCGAGTCTGCAAGGTCTCGTTGGTGACCTGCTCAAGATCTCTCGAGACCGTGATGCCTATTGGCAGTACAGGCTTGACCAAGAAACCGACGTGAGGAAGCTCTGGGAGGACAGTATGACTAGAGTTGCGAGGGAACAGGAAGAACTCGAAGGTCGTATTGGGGAGTCGGAAGAGAAGCGCAAACGTACCAAACGAGCCCTACGAGAAGCTCTAGAAGGCAGCGCAGATTCTGCAGATCCCGGTCAAGGTACGTCTCAAGACGAAGGACAGATATCAGAAGCTTTGGAGAAGCCCCAAACGAAACCGGGCGCTGCGGCGATGCGGAGAAAATCCATTGGCGTGAGAGAAAAGGGGCGCAGGAAGTCTACGATTGCAGATCTGACCAACTTGTCCGATTCCGATTCCGATGAAGACGAGGAATTCTTCGATGCTGTAGATGCTGGAGACGTGGAGATTCTAGATGTGATGCCAAAGTCTGCGACGATCTCAGCACCATCCAGCAAAAGAGAGGAGCGTCAGAAATCTCGTGAGGATCTCCGAGAACAAAGAAGGGCAGAGATACAGCCCTCATTCAAAGGATATGAAGATCCCATTCGCACGCGCTTCAAGATGGAAGCTGACAATAGACCGAAGATATCGCTTTGGGTATTACCCCCTCCTAGCGTTTTGATGGTCAGCTTCTGACCAAGTCTAGGGCATTCTGAAATCTATGATCGGCAAAGACATGACCAAAATGACTCTGCCCGTGTCTTTCAATGAGCCTACATCGCTACTACAGCGAGTGACCGAGGACATGGAATACACTGATCTTCTAGATACTGCGGCGGATCGCGCTGACTCCACCGAGCGCCTGGTATATGTTGCTGCCTTCGCAGCGAGCGAATATGCATCTACCATTGGACGCGTTGCCAAACCATTCAATCCGCTTCTAGGCGAGACCTACGAGTATGTCCGGCCCGATAAAGGCTACAGATTCTTCATAGAGCAAGTGAGCCACCATCCACCAATTGGTGCAGCCTGGGCAGAAGCTCCCAAATGGGACTACTACGGCGAATCGGCGGTCAAATCCAAGTTCTACGGCAAATCCTTTGACATCAATCCATTGGGCACTTGGTTTCTCAAACTGCGCCCTACTTCTGGCGGTGAAGAACTCTATACTTGGAAGAAAGTGACCTCTTCTGTCATTGGCATCATCACCGGCTCTCCTACCGTCGACAACTATGGTCCAATGGAAATCAAAAATCACACCACTGGCGAAGTGTGCACATTGGACTTCAAGCCCCGCGGCTGGAAAGCTAGCTCCGCCTACCAAGTCAGCGGGAAAGTCATGACCAAGGATGGTAAAACGCGGTGGAGTATTGGCGGCCGCTGGAATGACAAAATCTATGCCCGCTTGACCCCAGGATTCGAAGACTCTGTGCTTACTCCCGGTGGAGCCAAAGCCCACGAGCCCGGCCTCAGCCAAGCATTCTTGGTATGGGAAGCGCACCCGCGGCCCCCAAACATCCCCTTCAATCTCACCCCCTTTGTCGTTACGTTCCAATCTCTCCCAGCCAACTTGCGCCCGTACCTTCCACCAACCGATACCCGTTTGCGACCTGATCAGCGCGCCATGGAAGACGGCGAATATGACCTCGCTGCTACGGAAAAGAATCGAGTAGAGGAGAAGCAGAGGGCGAAGAGGAGAGAGAGGGAAGCGAATGGCGAGGAGTTTGTGCCGAAGTGGTTCAGCAAGGCTAGAGATGAGGTTACGGGGGAGGAATACTGGAAGACCAATGGTAGGTACTGGAGGATCAGGAACCAGGTCGAGGATGAAGGCAAGAGGTGGGAGAAAGTGGGTGTGGATGATATTTTTAGCAAGGACGAGGATGGTAAGGAGACGTTTTGATGGCAAGAGTCTACTGACTGGTCATTCGGCTTCGACTACACGTCTAGCGATGCTCCCGAATAACATGGTATTCCGACACCGCTATTTTGCGTATGATTGAATGATACAATCATCAACCTAACATTATAACTTGGCAATGCTCGAATGATCGCAAAATCGCGGGCTAGACGACCGCTGTGGTCCTTTCCTTTGTTGAAATATTCACGGACATCCTACCTATCATCACTCTCAACTGTTCGTTCATCTATACACCAAGACTCTTATACGTACGTGAGGTAGCTGCTACAAGGTACAGGGAGCGTACACATATATTGGATTGTGTGAAGAGGTAGGGTCGGTAGTTGGATTGTAGGAGGTTAGGAAAGGGGAGTGGATTGGGGAGGGGAGGGGAGGGAGTGGGGGGTTGGGGGAGGGGAGGGATTGTGGGCTAGACTGGGCTGTTTGGTTCGTAGCGCTCTCTTTTTAGGAGGGTCCGCCTCAGACATCTCCGAGCTAGGAAAGGACTGTTGTACACAATATATAACGAACCCTCCACACTTCCCTCGCACACTTCGCGTACAACATATGTGGTCAGATATATCTCATCCCTCTTCTCGCCTCTAATAGATAAAGCCTCTTAGAATGACGTTCGCGTGCACAGCCGCACGACCTCATCTCCCCTTTCCAAAATTTCACAGTCGTCAATTCGTCATTACACAACTTCCCTACCTGCCTCGAAACCCCCAATCCAATCCACTCCCTCTCAATCTCAATCTCGCCCTTACCACCCGCCCATTATATCCGATCACTTCTCTCCTCTCCCATCACCAAACATCACACAAGCTATTACTCGCCTAGCAAACAATATTAAGAGGTTAGTTACCTTCTCCAATCATCATAGTACCTTAGGTACCTTAGTAATACACTATAGTAAAACTTCGTCTATTAAAGAAAGGTCTTATTTATATATAAAATTAATAGGTGATAGATAACCTTTAACTATAGAGTGTATTAGAATATATATGTTATAGATAGATATAAACTTCATACAGGAATTATTTATATACTAGGAAGATCGTAGGGAAGTAAACTTTAGTTAAAGAAGGTAAAGTAGTAATAGATAGGTTTTATAGTAAGATTATTTAATATTTATTTAATAATTTATATAGGTCTAGCTATATACTAACCCTAATTTAAATTTACTTAAATATAAACTATTACTACTTAGCCCTACCTATCTAGGATTTACTTATAAAACCCCTTTTAGTAATTATCTATTTATTTATATTATTAATAATAATATATTATAGATATTAATTCTAATAAAGAACTTATATATATAACTACTCTAGCCCTCCTTATCCTTAGTTTATACTATATTAGTTAAGTCCTATATTATACTTATATCCTACTAGTTAAGTATTTAAGTAAGGAGTAGAGTCTTAATAATTTCCTACCTAAGTAAATAAGGTAGACGTTTAAATTTACTAAAGATAAGATATATTAATTACTTACTTATTTTAACCTTAAAAGTATTAACTAGTAATATAGTTATTAGCCTAGCTTAAAGCTTACTTTATATTTTATTCTAGTAAAATTCTTATACCTATATCCTTTATATAAGTTATTAATAATATTTAACTAGTCTCCCTCCTTTATTTTTATTATAATTAATAATATCCTTAAGTACTTATATAATTATTATAATCCTATCTTATACTAGTATCCTATTTTTAAATATAATAGGATCTAGAGGTATATAAGGGCGATTAAATATATAGGTAAAATATATAGGAAGTCTATAATTTAAGGATTTATTAATAGAATATTTTAGTACTTTTATTAATTAAAAGAAGACTAGAGGTTCTTCTACTCTATATATAAAAAGGTATCTTCTTACTATAATAGAAAATACTTAATTTCAGACCCTAAGCTTATTATACCTTATTAATTAGTCTAAAGTCCCCTGAATTACCTCCTTGGGACTAGCGCTAACTACGGTGAATATTAAAAGTCTAATATTTCTTCTTATTCTACCTATATATATACCTACCCTTTATAATATTTTCTATTTCAATAAAGTTATATAACTTACATCTAGCTATTTAATACTTTAAAAATTATAAAAATTAGTATAGTACTTCGAAAGATATATCTAAATAAATAGATATACCTACTAAATTCTATATACTAACAGCTAGAATATAGATTACGAATAATAAAAATCCTAATATTATTTATATTTTACTTATTCTATAATAACGCCTACTAATATATCTACTATTAGTTTAAATAGTAGGAAATATCCGTCTTATTACTAGGTATATAATACTATTAGAATAATCTATATTAGTCTATTAGTATATTAACTAATACTATTATATTTATAAGCTACCTACCTACTAAAACGTCTAATATACTTCCTACTATTCACGTCACCTACTAACGTATCTAATATCAGTCTAAATAAGGGGTAATATCTATCTTATTACTAGGTATATAATACTATTAGAATAATCTATATTAGTCTATTAGTATATTAGCTAATACTATCGTATTTATAAGCTACCTACCTACTAAAACGTCTAATATACTTCCTACTATTTATATTACCTACTAATATATCTAATATTAGTCTAAATAGGGGCTTAAATAGGGGGTAATATCTATCTTATTACTAGGTAGGTAATGCTATTAGAATAATCTATATTAGTCTATTAGTATATTAGCTAATACTATTATATTTATAAGCTACCTACCTACTAGAACGTCTAATATACTTCTTACTATTTATCTTACCTACTAATATATCTAATATCGGTCTAAATAGGGGTAGATATCTATCTTATTACTAGGTAGGTAACGCTATTAGAATAATCTATATTAGTATATTAGTATATTAGCTAATACTATCGTATTTATAAGCTACCTACCTACTAAAACATCTAATATACTCCCTACTATTTACCTTACCTACTAACGTGTCTAATATTAGTCTAAATAGGGGTAGATATCTATCTTATTACTAGGTATAAAACGCTATCTAAATAGGTATATATATATAATATAGCTAATACTATTATATATATAAGCTACCTACTTATTAACATGTCTAATATACTCCCTACTATTTACCCTACCTATTAACGTGTCTAATATCAGTCTAAATAGGGGGAAATATCCGTCTTATTACTAGGTATAAAATACTATCTAAATAGGTATATATATATAATATAACTAATACTATTATATATATAAGCTACCTACCTACTAATATATCTAATATACTCCCTACTATTTACCCTACCTACTAACGTGTCTAATATTAGTCTAAATAGGGGGAAATATCCGTCTTATTAATAGGCTGATATATCTAATATACTCCCTACTACTCCTATTACCTACTAATATATCTAATATACTCCCTGCTATTTACGTTACCTACTAAACGCTAGGTAGTAGGGGTGATTTTCTAACGTAAAAATCTTGAATTTTTACAGGTATTTTCTAGTATAGTATAGTATAATTAGGGGTAATATACTTAAATAATCTTATTAGTATATTACATAGCTTATTTAAGGGAAAGGTAAATAACCTAATTATATTATAAACTTCTAATATATAAGACTAGCTATATTAAGTATTTTAGAGGTAGTAAGTTCTAGATCTATTTAGTAATAAAGCTTATAAGTATATAGAATTTATTATATTACTATATATAAGCTACCTAAATATATAGAAGAGAAAGTTTAATAGAAGAATAGCTAGTATATAGATTACTATTAAATATAGTTTTAGAATAATATAGATACTTTAAATAATAAATACCTTTAAGTATAGAATAAAATTAGGGCTAATACCTATTAATAATATCTATTAGGTAGCGGTATTATTAATAAACTATTTTACTTATTTATAAGGCTAAAATATAATATCTAGTTAATTTAAAATAAGGCCTTTAATAATCTACTAATATATATTAGTAATTAACTCTACCTAATAATTACTTAGGTATATTTCTTTATATAAAGCCTTATAGTATAATTAAAGGGATTATAGGCTTATAATCTATATATAATTACCTAACTCTAATATTATAATACTATTAATTTATAGACTATACTAGAAAATATTAAAATAGTAGGAGTAGAACACTTAGTTAATTTATCTAAGACTATAAGAGTATCTATCTATATATACTAAGACTCTATACTTAGTTATCTTAGTAAACCTTCCTTACTAAGAGTATATTTTAACACTCCTATATAATTACTAGAAGTCTTAAGAATTAATAAGTAAAAAAATCTAACGCTAGGTAGTAGGAGTAAACCCTACTACGTCTGAAAATAACTATATTAAACTAAAAGTTAAAAACAACTAAGTTATTTAGAATAGACTATTTTTATCTAGAGCTCTCACCTAAAAATTCCACTTTTTATAGAAATATAGTTATTTAAGATTTTTATTTTAGGATAAAGCTATATATACTAGAATCGTACTAAAATATAGTTAGATATACTATAAGAGGGTGACTATTAGTAGTTACTAGTAAGAGTTAACCGCTAGGCCTAATAGGGTAATAGTAGCTAGGTAAGTAGCTATAAGGTATAATATCGTCGTCGTTATTATACTATTTTAGAGTAGATCCCTTTAGGCTAGCGTCCCTATAGCCTTTAATTAAGTGGCCGGAAATAGCGTAATAGTAGACTAACCGCGTCGGGTTAGTACTTCGAACTCGAGTCGGGTTCCCGACTTAACTCTTAGCGAGTCAATACCAAATTCCTGGCCCGAGTAATCGGGTCGGTACTAATAGTTAGTACCGAGTATTCGGGTTAATACTATAGGGTGGTACCGAGTATTAGTACCGAAGTATTAACCCGACTCGCTAAGATATTAGTTCCAGCCATATTATTTTACTAAGACTATTATATTAGGAATATTTTTTATTTATATTAGTATTTTATATTATATATATAACTTACTAATAGATTACTAAGTACTATTATTATTCCTAACTAAGTAATTCTTAATAGTAAATAAGGTGATATAAAAAGGTAATAGCTAATTAGCTATTCCTATAGAAATAATAACTATAATATTACTAATATTTTCTATTTATAGTAGGTTTTACTATTATATATATAATTTACTACTATATTACTAAGCATTATTATTATTATTACCTAGCCTAACCTAGGTAATTCTTTAAGGTAATGCAAAATAGTAATGCATATCCCTAGGGAATTAAAGGGGGTATTAAAATTCTAATTGAAAAAAAATCTATTTTTAGTATAGGGGTAACTCTAGAAAAAATCTAGTATCCCCTACTATCTTATTAGGGGCTTGGCGTCTTGGCGATACCTTGGCGACTCGGGTCGATCCAACCCGACTCGCCAAGGTACCGAGGGCTTTTCGGGTCGGTACCGGAAACCGGTACCGAGTAATCGGGTCAGTACCGGGAGGTGGTACCGAGTATTCGGGTCGGTACCAATTCATGGTACTGAAACCCGACTCGACGGTTAGTCTACGTAATAGTAATAAGATATAGTTAAGAACCTAGTCTATAAAGCGTTAGTTAATTAATAGGTAAAAGGGATAAAATACTATAGGACTTAGGGTAGAAAAGGAGCTAGTATAGTAGCATTTAGCTATAATAATAGCGCCGACTACGGGCTTACATCCTTATAGCTATTAGTAGAGTAGCCTAAAATAATCGTGATAATAATAAAGATAGTAGAGTACTTAATTAATAAGATATTAGTTAATAGAATAAATACGTACTTAATTAATAATGCGTTAGTTAATAGAATAAGTACTATAGGATTTAGGGTAGTTATACCCCAGAAGGTTAACCCTAGGAGTACCCTAGAATATTACAATTATAAGAAAACTACCTTCTACTATTTAAGGTGTAATAACTTTATTAATAAATTAATAATATCTTAGTTTAAACTATATATACCTAGGGGTATAATTAAGCCTTAGGCCTATTAATATAATAATTAATAGTATTATTAGCGGGTAATATTATTAATAGTTATTAGTTAATAGTATTACTAAGGCTTAAAAGCTCCGGCGATTATAAGGTATTATAACTCTTATATATAATTAACTTAGTACTTTATACTCTTTAACGCAGTCTCTTCTAGACTAATTACCTCCTTAAAAATAATAAAGTTATTATAATTAAGGGCCTTAGTAAGGCCGTTAGCTACCTATTTATTAGTAGGAGTCTACTTAAGGTTAATCTTACTATTAGTAATTTAACCCTAGATCTAGTAATACTAAATATCTATATACTTAATATAACTATAATAAAGCGGGTTCTTTATAAGCGTAATTATATACTAATTATCCCTAAAGATAATAACCGTTTAGAGTATATTACTAGTAGGACAGATTTAATCTAGGAGAGTTTTAAGCTAGATAGCTTCCTTTATAGCCTATATCTATTTAATATATTTGACTTTATAAGTTAATAGTACTACCGTTACTTAACGCTTAGATAACTAAGAGATAGTACTACTTCTAAGGTTAAAGATATAGCCGGAGGTAGACTTTTAAATACTATAGTTACTAGCCTAGTCTAAGTCCGTCTATCTAATAAGGCTTTCTAGTAACCCTTTATAAGTAAGTTACTAATAAACTATAGACTAGAGGTAGTAGAAGATATATTTTACCGCTCTAAAGTATTTCACCATAGGGTTTAATAAATAGCGGGAGACTACTAAGACTATATAGGTAATATTAGGTCAAGTACCTAGTATTATATATATAAGGGAACTAACGGCTAATTAGTACTATTTAAGGAGGTCTAATAGTACTACGTACCCGTCTTTAGCTAGTAGAAGCTAGGTAGTAGTTTCTATTAGAGTTATAATAGGCTTTAACTCCTATATTTTATAATACCTAAGAAAACGCTCTATATAAGTAGCTTATCCTAGTTATAGCATCTAATTAACCTAATCTTAAGTTACTATTATACTAAGGTAATAGTTATATAGGCCTAAATTAGTTATATAGAATTCAGCGCTAAGGGCGTCTTTAATCCGCTAGATCTTAGGCTTTAAAGGCCTTATAACTAGTATATTATCTATATAAAGAGTAATAATAGTACTTAAAGAGGTATTAATAAATATATTAAAGTCGGTATTAATAAGTTTAAGGCCGATCTCCTTTATATACTTTATAAAGTAGTTATACTAAACTTATAATAACTATTTTAATTTATAAAGGGCTTTATTTAATTTATATACCTTCTTAGGGTATTAATTATTATACCCTGTAAGTTATTCTATATAGATTTCTTTATCTATATATTTATAGAGGAAGGCTATCTTAATATCTATCTATTCTAGGTCCTAATCTTTAGTAGTAGTAAGGGTGAAAATAGCCTTATAACTTATAGGCTTAATTATAAAGGTAAAGGTTTTATTATAATCTAGTCCCTTATATTATTTAAACCCTTAAACGACCTAGCGAGCTTTATAATAAGTAATTTCCCCTTATAAGCTATATTTTAAGGTATAGACCTATTTATTATAAAGGGTAGTCTAATTCTTTAATAGGTTAACTAGCTCCTAAGTATCATTTTTAATAAGGGAGTTAAATTTATCTATTATACTAGCCTTCTATTACTTTTAATAGGTATAATTAGCTATAGCTTCTTTAAATGTCTTAGGTTTATAGGGTTCTTAATTAATAGCTTTAGATACTATAGTATAATATAAGTAGATATTTAGTAATAGATCTTAAGGGATAAGATAGGGGTAATTAGGCTATATACTATCTACTTATAGGGTTTTATCTAAGACTAAGGGCGGAGTTACTAGCGGAGTTCCTACTATTAAAGGAGACTCCGTAGACTAAGGGGTTTAGATTTCCACTAATTCTAGCCTTAGATCTATTACTAAGGGCCTCGGCTATACTAATTAGATTAATTTATTAATATCTATTAAATTTATAGGTAGGAAGGTACTAATAGGATAATACTCTTTAATACTATACTCCCCTACTATTAGTACTTTACGCGTTAGGGGATTAATAATAATAGATAGTATAGGGAGTAGGTCATCTTTTTCCCTTCCCTAAGTAACCCTTAAGGCTCTAATAACTTATTTATTAGGTATTAATATTTTATAGATATAATTACCCTTAAAGCTAATAAGGGTACTAAGTTTAGCTTAATCCTTTTTATAACCCTAGCTAGTAGCCGGTTTCTAGTAGTTAGTATAGCCCTTTATCCTAATATATTTAATATAAGAGAGATAAGGGTAATAGCTAGTATAAACCTTATATAGTATAAGCTTTTAACTAGATATAGGGCTCCTATTTTATAGGTAGTTAGCCGCAAGGATAAGTTTAAGCTAGAAGTCTATATTAAGACCTATATTATATAAGATAGTACTTACTATTAACTAGAGGGTTTAGCCTAAATATTTAGTAGCTCTATTACTTTTAAGGTTTCCTAAGATTATAGGCTCCTACGAGATATTATAATTAGCGCGGTAGGAATTAAAGTTATAATCTTTATATTTACTATTATACTTAGATCTTAGGTAATTTATAGTAATATTACCATACTTATTATAAGCCTAATAGTATTTAAAGGCTTTAAAGATCTTACTTTTTACCTCTACTACTTCTACTTTAGACTACTTATCCTAATTATTAAGGAAGGTAATAAAGTAATATCCTCCCCTATAACCTCTAGGGGTATAAGGGCCTAAGATATTACTATAAATAAGGTTAAAAGACCTTCTTCCTAGTTAGATATAGGCTTTATATAGTGCCTACTTTACTTTTTAAATAGTATATAGCGGGTACGGATCCTTATTAATAAGTTCCTTAATAAGGTTAATCCCTTTAAAGAGACGGGCGAGTTTCTTAATATTTTAATAACCTAAATAGCCTATATAAGCGTATTATAGATTAAGGGTTTTATTATTAATTTAGCCTTTTAGGCTAGAGGAGTCTAACTCTAAGTTTAAGTCTAAATATTTTAGAGTAGGGATAATACTATCTACTATATTAGCCCGCTCCTTCTACCTTAATATAATATAGAGTATAGCGACCTTAGTAGGGACTTTAATAACCCCTTTAAAGGGGAAATAGGGTATTTTCGGTATTAGAATAGATATTTATAATACCGTCTTTATAGATAGTATAGTATAAGGAGACTCTTATATATATAGGTAGTAAAGATTATTATCTTATAACTAGGTTATAATACCTTACTTACTAATCTTAATACTATTTTAAATAATTTAAAGAGGTACTAAAGCACGCTAAAGCTATCCTTATAAGATTAAATTAATAGGTAACCTAGGGATATAAAGGTAGTTAGTAAGAATTAGGTCCTTCCTTTTTCTATCTATTATAATAGGAATATAGACCTTATTAATACTAAGAGGGTATTAAATACTATTAATACCTTTAATAGGTTAGATATTATCTAGTAAGGGATTAAGTAAGCGGTATTTAATAAAACTTATATAAGAGGGAGTTAAATATATTAAGTAAATAGTATTAAGTACCTATTTCTTAGGCTAGGCGTCTAATTTAGCGGTAAAGGCTACGCTAATATTATCTTAAAGGGCTACGTAGGTTTTAGCCTTAGAGTTACTATTATTATAACAGCGTCTCTTATTAGGCTTATTATTAGACTAATCCTTAGCGGATTATTTCCCTATTTTACCTTTAACGCCTCTATTTCCTCTTCCCTTACCGCCGCTAATATTATTCTTTATAGGTGGCTTACTATTCCTAAGCTTAGAGTATTCCTTTTAGGTATAGTAATATATATAGTAATAAGTATAATATTTAATAAGCTTTTAAATAAGCTAGGTATTAAGTCTAGATATAGCCCTATTTTAATTTTTAATTAGAATAGCGGGACTAGCGGTAGTAGGGGTATAAGTAGCTATTATAGTAAAGTTTAATTCTTCCTAGTTAGTTAAGGGGTTAGTTACTATCTAAATAAAGCGCCTAGTAGTATACTTAAGGGAATAAGCCGGCTTAGTAGCGTTAGTCTTACTTATTAGGTTATAAGTCTAGATATAGTACGTAAAATACCTTTTATAAGCTTTACTAAGACCCGTATAAAAGAGGAAGATAAGGAATTTTATTTCTAGCTTTAGGTAGGTAGATATTAAGGTAATTTTATTATAAAGAGACTTAAAGCGGGCCGCGAAATCTATAATATCCTTATATTAGCTAAAGTCTAGCTTAAGTAGCTAGCGGTATAGGTTATTAAAGGTACTAGAGCCTATAGATTTATTATTAGTCTTAAGGGCTTCTTATAATATATAAGTATTTTTAATATCCTTATAATTAATAAAGAGATTATTACCTAAGCGGCTCTTAATAGTATTAATAGCTAATTTATACCTAAGCTCCTACTTAGCTAGCTCCTTAGAAGTAGATTTATAGGTTTTAATATTATTAATTATTAGATAGTTAGAGAGAGCTAGAATAATAGAGGTTATAGCCTAGTCTACCTTATAGAATTTAAAAAGGTAGGTAGATATTAAGTGCTTACGTATTTCTTAGATCTATACTTAGAGCCCTTCTAATCCTTTAAGCTTCTTAATATAGAGCGAGAGGCTATTAGTCTTACTTATAATAATAGTATTTTCTTTTAATATTACTTTTTACGAGGGCGAGTGTAGGCTTTAGAGGGTTAATTTAAATTAAGTAGCTCTAAGTTAATAGTAGTACTAAAAAGATTTTCGCTATTAGGGGTTTTAAGGGATAATTCTTAAGTAGAGTTACCTAAGGAAGGGGAACTATTAAAGAGGTATTAAGGCACGTAGTCCTAACTATTTTAATTAAACTACTTATATTTATATTACCTAGCCGCCTTATTAAGTGTAGTATTATACCTTAGAAAATTATACTTAAAGATATAGTAACTTTAATAAGTTTTATTCTACTATTACTTAAACTCTTTAGCGGTAATATTTAAGGGAAAGATAGGTAGTTAATATATTTATATTTAGCTAGAAGTAGAGGAGCTTATAAATAATAGGCTTAAAGTACTAGAAGATAAGGGAGGATTACTTAAAAGAATATCTTTATTTAATAGAATTATAATAGGATTAAAAGATAGTTATCTTAGAAAAAATAGGGGATCTAGACGTCTTTTATAACGCTTATACCTTATAATCTTAGTAATTATTACGTTCTAAGGGGGCTAAGAGATTATATCTTATATCTAAAAAGGTTAGAAGTTATTATAATAGGCTAATAATCTAGTTCTTTTAACCTTTAGCTTAGTAGGAGGTTCCTTACCTTCGCCTTAAGGTTTATAAGTAGCGGTAGTATTAAAGTATACTAATAACTACTTAGCTAAGGCTATATTAACTATCTTATAAGTAGTTTTCTAGAGTAGGTAAAGTAGTTTTAATATTACTTTTACCTAGTAGATTAAGGCTATACCTCCTTTCTCGCTACCTTAGTATATTCATCCTACTAAGTAGGTTAGCATTCTATATAAGTAGAATTAGTATTATTTAATATACTTAGCCGATTAGTAGGTACTATTATAGAGAAAAACCTAGTAGTACTAACTTTCTAGGAAGAATCTTAGTAGCTAGGAAATTATAACTTTAAGCCTTAAGGCTTCCCCTAACTTTCTTTAGTTAATTAATTATTATATAGTAAGCTCGCTTATAAGTTAAAGATTAAGGGTTACTTATAATAAGTAATACCTTATAGTATAGTGCGTATATTACGTAGTATGCTTATATAACGCCCTAGACTTTATATACTTAATTAATAAGCTAGTAGGCTAAATAAGAGGTAATTTAAATAAATACCCTACGTCTAGGCTTATAACCTATTAAAATAGTAGGAGTAGAATACTTAGTTAATTTATCTAAGACTATAAGAGTATCTATCTATATATACTAAGACTCTATACTTAGTTATCTTAGTAAACCTTCCTTGCTAAGAGCATATTTTAATAGAAAATACCTGTAAAAATTCAAGATTTTTACGTTGGAAAATCACCCGTACTACCTAGCGTTTAGTAGGTGACGTGAATAGCGGGGAGTGTATTAGACACGTTAGTAGGTAGGGTAAATAGTAGGGAGTATATTAGATATATTAACCTATTAATAAGATAGATATTTCCCCCTATTTAGACTAATATTAGACACGTTAGTAGGTAGGGTAAATAGTAGGGAGTATATTAGACACGTTAGTAGGTAATATAAGTAGTAGGAAGTATATTAGATATATTAACCTATTAATAAGACAGATATTTTCCCCTATTTAGACTGATATCAGACACGTTAGTAGGTAACGTGTATAGTAGGGAGTATATTAGACACGTTAGTAGGTAGCCTGTACATGCGATAGTATTAGCTAAATCATATACATGCACCTATTCTAACAGCGTTCTATACCTAGTAATAAGACGGATATTACCCCCCATTTAGACCGATATTAGACACGTTAGTAGGTGACGTAAATAGTAGGGTTTTTAGCCTGTAAATGTAATAGCATTAGCCTATAGACTTATATAGTAATATGGATAATTCTAATAGCATTGTATACCTAGTAATAAGACGGATATTTCCCCCTATTTAGCCCGATATCAGATACGTTAGTAGGTAGATATTAGACATATTAGTAGGTAACGTAAATAGTAGGATTTTTAGCCTGTAAATGCGATAGCATTAGCCTATACACTAATATACCGATTTAGACTGTTCTAATAGTATTACCTACCTAGTAATAAGACGGATGTTTCCCCCTATTCAGGCTGATATTAGACACGTTAGTAGGTGACGTAAATAGTAGGGTTTTTAGCTTGTAGATGCGATAGCATTAGCCTATATACTTATATAGCGATATAGATAATTCTAACAGCGTTGTATACCTAGTAATAAGACGGATTTTTCCCCCTATTTAGACTGATAGTAGATACGTTAGTAGGCGTTATTATAGAATAAGTAAAATATAAATAATACTAGTATTTTTATTATTTATAATCTATATTCTAGCCGTTAGCGCATGGAATTTAGTATATAAATCTATTTATTCTAAAATATCTTTTAGACTACTACACCGATTTTCGTTATTTTTAAAGCGTTAGATAGTTAAAAGTAAGCTATATAACTTTATCTAAATAGAAAATATTATAAAGTATTAGTACTTAGGTAGGTAGAATATAAAGAAATTTTAGACTTTTAATATTCGCGCTAGTCCTAGAAAGGTAATTCGGGGGACTTTAGACTAATTAATAAGCTGTAATAAGCTTAGGGCCCTAATTTCCGTATATTCTATTATAGTAAGAAGATTACTAATAAAGAGCTCGTTATTAAATTTAAGATTATAAAGAAGCTTATAAAGATAAGTTATAAAGTAGCTTAAATCTATAATATATATAAAAAATATAAGAAACCTACCCTTATTAAGTAATATAACCTATCTATATAATTACTATAAAATAGTAAGTATTATATAAGGCCTTATTTCTTTATTCTTACTTAAAGTTTCTACTTTTATATTCTATTTAATTTTTCTACTTCTTATTCTAAAATATCCTAATCTTAAGTTACTTAAATATTAGGGGTTTATACTATTAGTTATTCTATTATTTTATATTATTTTATATATTAGAGCTATAAAATATACCTAAGTATTATATCTACTAGTCTTATAATATTCTTATTATATATTATTAACCCTATCTTTACTAAGCTCTTTATTAACTTCTATATAAAAATCCTTAATAGTATTTCTCCTTTACTTACTATTATTATTATTACTTTTAGAGTCTCTACTATTACTTACTTAATTAATATCCTTAATACTATTAAGCCTATTAATATATAATTATACTATACTTATAACTTCTCTATTAGATATCTAGAGATAGCTTAGTATATTATTATTTATAAGGATAGTAAGATTAATCTTATTAATAATATTTTCTAGTATTTTCTAGTATTTATTCTATCTCTTTACTTAGGTACTATTAATATAAGACTTAATTTATATAGAGTATTTAAATAACGTCCTCCTAAGCCCTTATTTACTTTTATAATAGAGTTATAAAGGCTTATAACTTCTTATAAAGTATATTTAATATATTATAAGTCTATTATATTCCTTTAATTAAATATTTAAGTTTTATATTAGTATTAAGTTACTACTTATTTATTAAATTAGAGATAGTAGAAAACGGCTTGGACGTATAGGTACTAGGCGGCGAAGCGTTTGAGAAACGCGTATAAGAGACGAGTAGAGGAGTAATAGATACTAGTAACTAGTAGTAGGAGATATAAGAGAAGCTTCCTATTAAAGCTATTATAATACTACTATTAATTTCCTTAGATAAAATAGTACTTATATAATATAAGAGTAATCTAGTTATATAACTAGTCTACCTTATTATAAGAAATTTAAAGGTATAAGTATATTAAGCTTAAAAGTAATTAGGTTTAATACTCCTAGTATTTCTATCTATTATACTTAATAATAATAATTATATTGAATTTAATATATAATATAAGTCTATATTAATAATCTTAGAATATAAGTATATAAGTAGTATATCTAGTATAAGCTTATAATACTAATACCTTCTTAATAATTTAAGACGCCGTAGTTATAAATCTTAAGATTTTATATATAGATTAGATAATATAATACTACTATCTAATTATTATAAGCTTTATAATAGATTATAAAGAATAAATATTAATTACTAGTATTAAGAAGGGCTAATAGTATATAATTTATATAATACTACTAAATTAATAATAGAACCTTAGTACTAATTAGCCCCCTTAAACTTACTCCTCTACCTATTCCTAAATCTAGTACTAGAAGGCTAAGGATATACTAGAAAATAATAATATATAAGTATATCTAATATAAAACTTTACTTAGTTATATATAATAGTAGATATATATATAGGAATACTTATTAATATATTATATTAACTCTTAAAGGGCGTAGTTAACTATTTACTTAAATAGGTTAGTCTTACTATTAAGGGTAGCGTACTTAGTACTAGGAAACTAAAGGGGTCTAAGGGGATATTAAAAGAGGTACTAGGGAAGGTATAATTAGATAAAAGATTTTATAATATTCCTCCCTTCCGCGACTTAAAGATTTTTAAGTATTATAATACTATTATATAGTAGATAGGTAAGGACTAATAAGCTATTATATAATAACTTATACTAGTAATTACTCTACTATTTATAAACTTATATAATTTAGAAATTAAATATACCTAGGTACTAGTAGATTTTATCCTAATTACTTAATACTATTTATATAATAATAAAATACTAGGATATCTTAAAGATATATTATATTAATTTAATAAATTTAAGACCTATTTTAGCTAGTATAGGCTAGTTAATAAGGTAAACCTAGGTAGCTATCTTAATATACTAAAGCTCTATATAATAATATATTACGTGGAGTAGATTTAATAATTTAATATTATAAATAATTATAATAGTAAATATAGAGAGGTAGTATATTATTATCTAGTTAAGGCTTTCTTTAATTTAATTAATAAGTAAGAAAACTTTTAAGAATAACTTATATACTATACTACCTACTACTTATAAATACTAGCTATAAAGGATAACCTATTTTAATTTATAATAAGGCTATCTACCCTAAAAAGGGTAGACCTTATAACTAAGGTATTAATACTTAATTATAAAGTTAAATTATCGCGTTTTTAGTATAAATCTAATAAGTAGTAAATATAGATAGTTTTAACTACTAGACTAGATAATAGGGTCTAGTATATACTATTTATAGTATAATAGTATTTATAAGTAGAGGGCCTTATTAAGATACTAGCTATCTTTATATACTAATATTAAGAAGAGATAGATAGAAGGATTATAATTAATAAAAATATAGATAGAAGGGAATATAATCCTAAGTAGGTAGATATATACTTTATCTACTTATATCTATTAATAAAATACTAGAAACTAGATAAGAAAGATTTAGAAGATATAAATAATCTTATTATTAATAATATAATATATATAATAAACTAGTAGAATTAAGGAAAATAAAGACGCGATTATATCCTAATATAGGAATTAAGGCCTTAGGCTTATATAATATTACTTTATAATTAAAGGCCTACTAAGCTTTAGCTTCTTATAATAATATTAGATATAAGGCGTCTAACTATTAAGGGTTAACTATTAAAGTATAATAAAGCCCTTATAGATTTCCTAAGAATTTATAAAGGGGGGGCTTTATATAAGATTTATAGAATAGTAGAAGTAGAATTATAGCTAATTAATATAGCTATTTATCTAAAAACACTTAAAGCGCGTTAACTTATCCCCTTAATAGGAATTATAAGGAGTATATATATTATATTAGTATATATAAGAAAGGGTATAAGAAATAATAATATAACTTATATTAATAATTATACTAACTAGGACTTATATAATATAATATATAATAAGAAATCTCTTTAATAGACTAGATAAGTAATAAAATAAAAGGTTATTCTCTTTAAGCTAATAAAAGATAGTAAATTATTTATTAGATAGATAAGACTATAATCTAAGTATTTTTCTTTTCTTAACTACTAGATATAAGAAGGCTTAATATATAATATTATAATTATAATATAATAATATCCTACCTTTTATTCTTCTTTATTAAGTATATAAAATATAGTACTCTATATTATAATACTAGAATAGCCCTAGCTATAAAATAATATAATAGATACTTTAAATATTATAATAGGGAAGTAGTATAATAATACTTAAATAATAATATATTTAGTATTTATATTTATAAGCTACCTAGAGGTAGGGATAAAATATAAGTAATAGACTTTTTATAGTATATATATTACCGCGTATACTATATAGGTTTATTAATAAATAATATTATAATATTAATATATATATAACTATTTATCTAGTATATATAAGATAGCTACCTAGACTAGACTTAATAGGAATAAACCCTAGGGAGTTTAATAATATAGGATAGTCTACTAAGATTATAAAAGATATACTAGAAATTAATAAAACTACTTATATACTTCTTCTTACCTAATTATAAAAGTAATTAGAATCTATAAAACTACTAAGTTAAAGATTAAATATAAATAAGGTAAGAGACTACTTATAATCTAGGTTTATTAATATATATAAAGATTTTACTTATATATTTAATAATATCCCTAAATAGTAGAAGGATTAATACCTCCTCTTCTTTACCTAATAAAATAATTATAATTAGAGGAGATAAATAAGGGCTAAATAATATTATAAGGATAGTAGAGAAGATTATAAAATATTAAGCGCTAAATTATCTAGGGATTTAAATAAGAGACTAGAATCTATATACTTAGTTAGGGAACCTAATTAATATATAGCTTTTATTTATTATACCTTATTATATATTAATAATAATATAGATTAAGTTATAATATATATAACTCAGAATATTTAGAAGAGTAATATATATATAAAACTACTAGATATAAATAACCTTAACTTTAGAAAGTTTGAGGCCTTAATTAAGTCTAACCTAGGTTATAATAAGATAAAAGACGCTATTATTTATATCTACCCTAGGTTACTAAGTATTATTATTATTAATAAATAGGAATAGAAGGTAGTACTAGTAGAAATATATACTTAAGATACTAAGCGCTTTACTTTTAATATATAAGATTTAGTAGCTACTAGAAAATATATAATATATATTAGAATAAGTCTTATACTTAGTATTAATAAGTAGTTTTAACTAACTAGAGTCTAGATAGTATCTATAATAAGGCGCCCTACGCTTAAATATAATAAAGATATTATATTTAAGAGTAATAATAGATATTACTAGTAATAGTTTTCCTTATAAATAAGTAGTATAAGTTATTAGTACTAATATATATAATATAAATTAAAGTAATATTAGTTAGTTTATTAAACCCTATCTAGTTTAATTAACTTAGCTTAGCCCCCTAATATTATATAAAATAGGTTGATTTCCTAATAATTTAGGGGATTTCCCCTTCCCCTATTATTTTTAAATTTATTAATAATATAATCTACTACTTCTTCCTTCTATCTACTTATAAGAATATAATACCTATTCTCTATATAATACTAATATAGTATATAAGATAGTAAGACTACTACCCCTAGACGCGTAGTACTTAGTTACTAATATAACCTAACTCTAGAATTATAGGATAGATAAAGGACGTAATTATAATAGGCGGAATAATAGGTAGTCTATTAAGTTATTAGTATCCGCTAAGGATAATAATTATAAGTAATTAAGTAATAAAGAGAATAAGTAACCTTTAATTAGAGAGAAGTAAAAATGCGTAATATCCTCTATTAATAATAGATATAAAAAGATAGGGGTATTTATTTTATACTACGCTATAACTATCTATTAATATAGTCTAAGGAGAAATTAACTATTAATAATTCCTCTTATAAGAAATCTAGTAGGGTAAGTAAGTAGTAAGATAAGTAATATCCTATTAAGCCCTAATACTAATAAGGATTATTATAGTAGTAATAGAATAGGACTATATCTCTAGGATAGTATCTATTATTATTCTAAGGTACTCTCTTATAAGATATATACTATTATTATCCCTAATTATATAAAATATCTAAAGGTAATAATTCTTTCTAATACTACTAAGAGCCTAGGGAAGGGAAGAGAGATATAACTAGAAGATAACCTTATATAATTAAATAATTAAATAAAAGTTATATAAGATAAGGTAATTAAAAGGTTAGGGCTTAAGATTAGAAGTAAGTTAAATAGGGTTAATAATATACCTACTACGCTTAAAGCCTAAAAGGTTAGTATAATATTTATAATTACCTCCTATCCTAACTAAACTAAGTACTAGTTATTTAACTTATTTAGAGAATAGCGCTTATACTCTTTAACTATTATATAAGTTATAGTATAATCTATATATAAATAGGATAGCTTATAAACGGATATAATAGTATAAGCTAATATATTATTAGACCGCCTAACTTTTATATATAATAATATAAGTTACCTCTCTATCTAATATTACTTCTAATTAAATATTAAGTTTATAAGAGGAAGGCTAAATAGTTAAATCCTATCCTAATAAAAGTATTTATAAATATAGTATTTAAACTAATAAAGACTAGTTTTATTAATAAGGAAAGTATAAAGAAGTTTTTTAACCCCCTACCTAATATCCTATTAATTTATACCGTGATAATAGTAGGATATTATATATCTAAATATAAGTATAATATTTACTATATTAAGAAATTTAAGGGTAAAAAGGCCTAAGGTATATAGCTAACTATCTTACTATTATATATAAATATATAATTAAGAGCTAATTATATATTATTATAAGGCGCTAGTAAATAATATAGTATATATAAGATAACTTAAAGTCTAACCTTTATAAGAGGCGTATTTATAAGCTTTATCTAAAAGAGATAAGGGATATACTCTATAATATTATAATTCTAAATAAAAATAAAAATAAGATAAATAGAATAGATATTAATACTAGTTAACTAGATAACCTACTACTATTAAATAATTTAGATAATAATAAATACTCTAGTCCTTTAGGTATTTAAGGTAAGTATTCCTATCTAACTAATATAAAGAGAGATATAATAGCTAACTTAAAACCTAATTAAGGTAGTAATTCTAGTATTAATTAAATATTATAGAATAGCTCTTTAAGGTATAAGTATTAAACCTTAATAATACTATCTTTATATACTAGTAAGGCTTAAGAGGAAATAGTTAATAGTATAATTCTACTTACTCTATTTATTTATATATAGCTAACCTCTTAAATTAGGTAAGATAATAACCTCCCTTCTAACCCTTATTCTACCTTTATATATAAATGTACGTCGCTAAGTATACTAAAGATAGATAGTAGGTAGTAACCTATAAGACGCTATATATTATATATAATAAAAGGAGAAGATCTACTTATAAATTAAAGCGCCTATAAATCCTAGTTAATAGAGGATTTCTAGGGTATATTTAAGCTAGTATAATTAGAATAGATATAATATAAGACGTTAAAGGGTAGTAATATAATTATAATAAATAGTAATAAGGTTAAATATATAGGGTTTAAGAAGTAGGTTAGAAAAAAGCTACGCGTAGAAATTTAACTAGAAAGTAGTAAGATCTAAGAAGAGAATCTATAATATAGGGAGGTTAAGTAGGTAGGAATAGTTTTATTAGAAGGTAGTTTATAAATACTAAGTAAATAGCCTAATAAATATATATTAAGTATTATAAATATAATTTTATATATTATTAATAATAGTACTAATATTAATATAGGTAATAAATTAGGGTAGCGCGGATAGACTACTATAATTAGAATAGGTAGATAAGTAGTAATTCCTAATAATAATAATACTTATAATAATAGTATAAACGGCGCTCTCTAAGGAATATATAAGATAGGTAGATATAGTAATAATACTACCTAATAAAATTATAATAATAACGGCGTAAATTCTAAGAAAGATATATTTATTAAATATATATAAGTAGGTAGTAGAAATATTAGTTATAATATTTAATAAACCTTTTCTAGGAATATTATATAAATTATAATATCTAATTTATATATAGTAATAAATAATTAGAAAACTAAGCGCGCTTTTAGTATTATAAAGGTATAAATAGTAGCTTATAATAATTAGAGGTATTAAAACGAGACCTAGGGCTAATATATAAGCGCGCCTATTATATATAGAAAATACGCATTTTTCTATAGTATATAGGCTTCCTAGTTTACTAATATAATCTAACCTTTTACTAAGGCTTTATCTAGATAGTATCTTAATTCCGCTAACTTTATATTTAATAGGTTATATAAGGGTTTATAAGGCGGGTTACTAGTTATATTAATAGTATAATTACTTCCTTAATAAAATAGTAGATATCTAGCTTCTTTAATTAAAAATATATCTAAGAACCTACTAAACTCTAGAGGTAATATATATAAATTAACTACGTATTCCTTATCTAGATTATTTATACCTACTACTCTAAGTCTTAATTATATAGGTTCTAGATTAATAATATTAGAAATAAGAAGTATATAAATAGTAGGCTATTTCTTTAAGAATTTTATAAACTATTATAAATTATTTAGTTAGAATAATAACTTATTAATTCTAAAATACTATTTCTTTATACTTATATTAACCTTAATACCTATTATATACTATATAAGTCTATTAATAACTAGTAGTAGTCCTACCTTATCTATTATATAGAAGATATAGGTATACTAATAAAAAGAACCCTAATCATTAATAGTTTAATATATTATATTATATATATTATAATAGAAGATAGGCTTATTATTTATAAAGCCTAGTTATAATAACTTAGTATCTTTAATATATTTTAAACTTACTTTAATAGTATAAGCTTATAAGATAATATTTAGTTAGAAACTATAATTAAGATATCCTTTATACTTAAGAGGCTTATACTTTAATACTATCTTAACTTTATATTAATATAATATTAGAGGTTTAACCTCTACTCCTTATAACCTCTCCCCTAATAATTTAGAGTCCTTAATAGGGTCTAGCCTTTTCCCTACTCCTTACTTATATATTAGCCCTATTTACCTATTATAATAAGGTTTAAGTGTCTTACTTTTTATTAGAATCCGCCTTATTTTAATAGGTTAAGATAACTTATAATATAATAGCCCTCCTTATTATAATTCTAATAAGTAATATCTAATAAGTCGCGTAATTTAAGCTTATTATAATTACTCTTACTATTATAACTACTTATTCCTTATCCTCTTATAATATTATCCCTATTTATTTATAGTTTTTTACCTTTATTATAATCCGCGTACTTATATAATATATTTTACTAGCCTTTCTTACCTAAGCTTGTAGTCTTATTAATATTAGCCTTAAGGTATACTACTAATAATAGGAGTTTATCTCTTATATTAGGTAGGGACCCCTAATTTATAAGGGTAATTTAAAGTTCTTTAGTAAGCTTAATATATAAATTTATTACCTACTTACTTGTAATTTTTTTAAGAAGTTAGGCTTCTAAAGATATTAAGTATATTTTAAACTTATAAATTACTTATATTAGGTATTAATATATATTAGTATACTATTAATAAATATTTAACTCTCTATTTATAGGATCTTTAATATAATTTAATAAAAAGTCTATAAAATCCTTCTAACTTAATATTTCTAATAGATAAGAATATAAATAAGTAGCTTAAAGTTATTCTAAGCTACTCTTAAGCGCTAGTATTATAAATAGAATATATAATATCTATATAGTAAAGTTAAATAGAGTTTATAAAAAAGATATATTATATTATTATATCTAGTCTTAATATTTATAGATATTCTTACTATAATAGTTAGGAATAGGGGTTAACTTTAATATACTTTAAAAGAGACCTAAGTACTCTTTAACTTTATTATATATATATTTCTAACTTATACTACTATTACTATAAAGAGAAATCTATTCCCTTAATCCTAGGATAGTAATATCTACTTTAACTTCTTTAAGTTATTAAATTTATAGTAACTCTTTTTACTTATACCTTACCTATATAAAGTATTCTATTATAAGGGGAATACTTCCTTTATAATTCTCTAAATCTCTCTTAAGGGTATTTTTAATATTATTAGGTTTATTTATATCCCTTATATAACTTTCCTATTCTCTTTCCTATTTACTAAGATTATTATTAATAGTATTTAATAAACTACTTTTATCCTAACTCTATTATAACGGCGTATTACTTATAATACTACTAAAGTAAGTTATATTTACTATAACTAATAATAGATTACTACCCTTAAATAGGTAGAAGAATTAGAATTATTAGAATTATAAATTATAGGGGTTATCTAGTAATATAAAATTAGTCTATTTTTATAGTAAGACTAATTCTTAAGAAATCTAAGAATTATTTTATAAGGGATCTAATAAACCTCTTAAAGAGACTAGTAAGCCTTATATATTATTTCCCCTTATAGGTTAATATAAGGGCGTGACGTATACTAAGTATATACGACGTATAGCCTATTAAGTAGATTATAATATTACCTATCCTTTTATAACTTTATCCCCCTATTCTTTTTCTTATTCTACTATTATAGTTATTATAGTTAATAGATAGTACTATTAATAGAGTTAACTTTATCCTTAAGATTACTCTTAATATTAATACTACTTTAGTAGCTAGTATTACTTTAATATTAAGGACTTAGACTTTACTACTAATAGGGAGAACCTTTTAATATTAGACTAACCGTCGAGTCGGGATTCGGTAATAAGATTTAGTACCGACCGAATACTCGGGTCAGGGTCTTAGTACTAACCGAAATACTCGGTACCTACTTCTGGTACCGACTCGCCAAGGCCTCGATACCTTAGCGAATCGGGTTGACCCGACTCGAATCGCCAAGGTATCGCCAAGACGCCAAGCCCCTGATAAAATAGTAAGGACTCCTAAAAAATTTCTAGAATTACCCTTATACTAAAAATAGATTTTTTTTAAATTAGAATTTTAATACCCCTTCTAGTTCTCTAGGGATATGCATTACCTTTTTGCATTACCTTAAAGAATTACTTAGGCTAGGCTAGGTAATAATAATAATAATGCTTAGTAATATAGTAGTAAATTATAGATATAATAGTAAATACTACTATAAATAGAAAATATTAGTAATACTATAGTTATTATCTTTATAGGAATAGCTAATTAGCTATTATCTTTTTATATTACCTTATTTACTATTAAGAATTACCTAGTTAGTAATAATAATAATACTTAGTAGTCGTTTAGTAAGTTATATATATAGTATGAAATATTATAATAAATAAAAAATATTACTAATATCATAGTCGTTATTTTCCTAGGGATATGCATTACCTTTTTATATTACCTTATTTACTTTCAAGAATTCCCTAGGTAATAATAATAATAAAAATTAGAAAAAAAATTAGAAAATATAGTAAGAAATACTACTAAAATCAGAAAATATTACTAGAGAAAAAAGTCTTGGCGATTCGAGTCAATACTTCGGTACTAATACTCGGTACCTACCTAGGTACCGACTCGAGGTACTCGGTACCAGATTTTAGTATCGAATCGCTAAGACTCGAGTTCGAAGTACTAACTCGACGCGGTCAGTCTATTTAATATAATACTTATACTAGACGGTAATAGTAATATTACTATAAATAAGAGTAAAATATATAAACCTTCTAAGGAGGAGTTCTATTTATTATTTTCTTTATAAGGAAGGAATTTTATTAGAACTAATATTCTCTATTTCCCTTATAACCTTTTTATCCTAGTAAGTAGAGAGTATATCTTATTTAGTATTATAATTTTATATTTTCTCCTTCTTATCTTTTATATCTTACTTCTTTTTATATTTTCTAGCCTAAACTTTATTAGCTATTAATTACTACTAATCTAATATTTATATAAGGTTATTATTAGTTATTATATACCTAGATCTCCTATTATATTCCTTCTTATACTTATACTATTTAAGTAGTACTACTACCTTTTATTAATAACTATTCTAAGAGTAGGGATAGTAGGTATATATCTTGAAGTCCTATTATATATCCTTCTACTATAAATCTATACTAGAAAGTTTATATATACCCGCTTTAATAAGTATATAATTAATAAGTATTATTATCTCCTTAGTATTAAGAAGTATTCCTTTATATATACTTTATCCCTTCTACTTACCTCTCTTATACTTCTTATTATAATTATCTAATTATAAGATATTCAAGCTCCTAGTCCCCCTTCTCTTATACCTCCCTGAATAATATAATAGCTTTATATTATATAGCCTAGCTTTCCTATAACCTTTCTCTTTATAAGGGGACTTCCGCGGGGTAGGTTAAAAGAAATATAAGGGAAGGATATTATTATTATTAAGAGGTTCCTAGGGTATAAGAGGTATATTTATATAAAGGCTAGTAATAATATCTTCCTACTAATTATATAAATATATAGTAATTATATATTTATTATACTATATTAAGATCTTTAGTTATAGGGATATAAAAGGAGGATCTAGTATATTAGTAATAATAATAGTAAAGGTACTAGTACCTAGGATATTCTTAGAAGACTTTAAAGTACGCCTAGGAGGTATATAATAACTATTAATAATAGTAGAAGAAGGTTATAAGAGGGATAGAATAGATATAAATATAAGTAAGTAATAGATTAACTATAAAGGATATTAAAATAATAACCTAATTAAGCTATTATTTATATTAAATTAGTAAGTTAATAATTAAATTACTAACTTAATAATCTATATAATTAGTAAATACTATAGCTTAATATAGCTATTAGCTATTAAATAATATTAAATAATTACTTAAAATTAGAACTATAAAACCTATCTACTCCCTCTTAATCTTTATCTTAACCTTAATCTCGCCCTTACTACCCTCCTATTATATCCGATTACCTTACTTCTCTCCTACTACCGAATATTATATAAGTTATTACTCGCCTAGTAAATAATACTAAGAGGTTAGTTACCTTCTCTAATTATTAGTAAGATAGTACCTTAGTAATATATATACCGTGGTAGGTAAAACGTCGTCTTTTAAAGAAAGGTCTTATTTATATATAAAATTAATAGGTAGTAAATGGAATACCTTTAACTGTAAAGTGTATTGGAATATATGCGTTATAGATAGATATAAACTTCGTGCGGAAATCATTTACATGCTAGGAAGATTGTAGGGAAGTGAAGAATGAATCCTGTAGTACTAAACAAAATGATAAGAATAGGACAGATATCCATGTCATGCCCTTACGAATTCCTCTCCCCCTAACCCCTATAAATCCTTTACCTTCTCTCAAACACAAATCAATCTTTCCTCAGACACCGTTTATTGAGTTGATATCGGCAAGGCAAAAGGCAAAAGATCAATTAATGACTACGCACATGATGCCCCCAGACAGATTTGAACTATCGGCCTTTGCATGGTCTCGACTCTCGTACAAGTGCAACGCTCTACCCCTGAGCTATAGGGGCGATTTGATTGGTCGGCACTATTTGTTTATATGTCTAAATTGTATCGTCTAAGAGGGAATGAATGGCAAATATTGAGTTTAGATAATGGTGTTTAATTGACCGACTATGTCTCTACAATGTCTCCAAGTTCATTACCATTTAACGCACATTGCCCCGATTCTTACCTAACTGTCAAACCTATCTATGCCATACACAATACACACTCCATCACCAATCGCACCTACAAATCCTGAGTCGGCGCATTCCCCTCCGCAGCCCCACTCCCATACTTCCGCACATGCTCCTTCCCCGCGCCCTTGTCGGCCTCGAACTCCTTCACCTCCGGGCTATCCATGTGCTTCATGACCTGGTCCGCCTGCCACTTCTTGAAGCTGAAGCCCAAGCCTTCGTGGCTGTAGTCCTTGTCGTTGGCCTGGTCTTTGTGGTATTTGACCTGGATGAAGTCGGAGTCTACGGTTGCGGGGTCGAGGGAGAGGGAGACGAGGGCGTCCATCATGGCGGTTTTGGGGATGATTTTGAAGGTCCAGGACTGTGTGTAGGTATCAGCATGCTTGAGAATGGGGGGGTTTGGAGAGAGTAAGGGTTGGGAAGCGTGGACAAACCTGCTTGTTGCGGAACTGGATCAGGCCGGGCTCATTCTTCACGACTTGGTATCCGTGGTTTGTGCTGTCGTTGAACAGCTTCGGAAGGGCGAACCATTGGCCTGCCATCTTGTAGCGATCGTTGGCGTAGACGAATTGATCATCGTACACGCAATCTGAGGTGTAGCGGCGTACTCTCTGTACGGTGGGATGGCAGCTGTAGAGTTCGATGATGTCGTCGACAAGAGCCTGGCGCTGTGGGGAGAGCTTGATGGATTTGGAGGGATCCGGGGTGTAGTCCTCGGTTGGGTGGGTTTGACGAGGCTCGAAGTTCTCGCCAGGTTTTGAGGCGGGGATGGAGGCATTTTCAATATTGCCATTAGAAGAAGACATGATGTTGCTGGAAGTAAATTGACGGATTTGGGGATTTGGACGAATAATATGGGAAACAAGTGCTTTGCTGGTAGGGAGGATGCGGCGGGAGTTGATGCGGATAGAAGAGGAAAGCATGAAATCGCACAAGGTGCCTTAGATATAGTTTATGTAAAGTAACTGCAGAATGATATTGTGAGGAGGAGACGACATTATACATGAATGCGAGTACGAATTCGAAGTAGCCTCAAATGTAAAGAGTGATGACGTTGACCTTTATGATCGCATGTCGAGATCCTCCGCCTGCCTACTGAGAATAGGGTAATTAGCTCCCGCCGCTCTCCGTCACAGCAATTGTGGGCAACGTGGCTGTCACCATAGTCATTCCTCTATTCAGACAGGGCTGATACGGAGGTGTACCTGAGGGAATACATGATCTTCTAGAATAATATGCGGCCGAGGCAGATCATATCTGCTAGCGCTGCCAAGACCGCTGCTAGAAGATTTCCATACAGTAAAGTACACAGAGTATTCGCCTTACTTATTCACGGCTTGTGCGTCCATTCCTTCAACGCCTCTGGATCAGCATAGAATGTTGCTCCATAGTCCTTCATGACGCGGCACCGTTCGTCCATGTTAACCGCCATGGAGACTTTCCCGAAATCCTCCGGAACCTCCCTTTCATTGTCATACTTCAAAAACCATACTCCCTCGCCATTCGTCGGCCAGCCAAAGATCAAATGTCGACTCTCCAATGCAGTCCTCTCTCTCATTCCCAATTGCACCTCAATCCACTCCTGTTCCTTGGACCACCAGATCGCACCTAGTTTGCGCATGCGAATGCAAAATTCATCCTCTTGAAGCATGTTCGATGAGCGTTGCGCCGCGCTGAAGCGATCAAGTTGAAGAAATTCCATATCTACCACGTCGACTTCTTTGATCAGTACACCACCACTCGAAGGGTATCCATAAGCGGTGCAACCTAAGCGGCCGAATGCGGTGCGCTTGTTTCTGTCGAGTGGAGGATTCTGGGGACAGGACCCATCCGGTCTATCGCCCATCTTTGCTATGGAGGGGCGAAGTCCGAGCACAGACTGCCAGTTGGTGGAGTAGACAGGGGAGGCGGTGCAGGCGAGTACGAAAATGAAGATGCTACGTCAGTGTAAGCGGAAGTCGTATGATGGCATCCCTGAGTACAGCAGCAGCATCTCAACGAGTACATACTTGACCCAGTGGATTATTAGCGTGACTGCTGAGCCACCACTTGGTCGATTGGAGCGGCTTGGGGGCATTGGGGAGTTCTATAGAATCTTCCGCGGCGATGGGTGCATTCCTGGAAAAGGGGGTAAAAGGCAAGAGATACTAGGCAACAAGGTACGTTGAGGATGGGGATGATGTCGAGGTAAGCACAACATGCCCGACTGATTACGTTTAGAATAAGGCAACTACCCGCCCGCTGCGGCAACTCCTCCAAATGATGTCTCAGCCGCAAAAGGTTGATGTTACTATGTTAGCTCAGGATGTTGGTTCTACTGACATCAAATTAGAAGGTCTGCGGCTGCATCTGCAACGTGCACGGATTGCTGACTTCTTTTCCGACGCTGAAACCTCAATCTTCGGGGGCTGGAACACTTGCAGGACTCCGTTATGACTCCAGTCCGAGACCAACCAAAGCCCGTCGTCCAATCATCTGGTGTTGTCCGCTGTCGCAAATTGCTCGTGGGGCACGATGAAGAGCGTGAAACAGGTAAGTCAGATTATACTGAGCTTGATGTTGACTTCCAGGGCTATGCCGACTACTGTTGTAATACGGAGGTACATGGGGGCTAGATCGTTAATGGCCCAAGCGTGGAGAGGTCAGCTATTCTAACCCGATCAGCGATAGTTCTAGTCCCATAAGCGCCCCCGTAAGGTACGGCTATTCTATTATGATTCGCAACGCGAGCCCGAAAGGGCTTAGAGGCTGGCCTGTCGGCTAAACAGAATACCGGGGCGATATATTGTACGTACAACCTTTATTCCAACAATTACCGTAGTAAGTCTGCTCTACCAACAAAGTCGGCCAAGCCAACACCGCGACTCGGTATTCTATGTGGTCGCAAGCAATGTCGCTTCGACCGTGCGGCTGAATGGAATCCAACGAGAACAGAATTAAGATTAGGGTTCTCTTGAAGATGTTGTGCATACTTGATCTATCGCACGACGGCCAGCACAGCCAGCCATCGGCCAGTCTGATGTATACAAATAAGGCGAGAGGCACAGCCACCACACCCGGCAGCTTCTCATTTGCCTTTCGCATATACATTGTAATCTGAAACAAGGATGATGACTGTCAGCAAGTAAAGCTGCAACAGCAGTGCCATGCCAGAGATGAACGAGATGTATATATAAGTTCATAGGTCCTACCATCATATGCTGCACAACACTCTCTATTGTCTGCCTGCTACTTTCATTCATCATCTCCAACATGTTTCCACTTTGCGTGGTGGCAACCCTCTCCTTACTTGTCCAAAACGCGCTCAGCCAGGGCCCCAACTCTGCCAATTCACCGACCCCTACCGACTTCCCAGGTACAGAGTCACCATATCACGTCGTCCCCACGGGCACCGATATCCCACCCGGAGCCAGTGATAGCGTGGCTGCCCAGAACAAGGTCGGAACCTTCCTGTACGACTACACCGGCTGCAAAGATTTCCCGGGTGCCAAAGATAAGATCGATGGAGCCTACTATGACTCTTGGGTCATTGCCAACACAGCGGGGGTCAAATCCGACATTGACTGGAACAGTGCAGCTGCCCTGGAGTTTCTCGGTGCGCCCGGCTTGAACAAGGATGCTCAGCCTCAGATCCAAGCTGTTTTTGCAAACATGGCCACCATGATCTATAGCTACAAGAATCCCTTCCAGCACTACATCAAGGTTCGATGCGACGATCCAAGGAAGCGGTGCCAAAAGAGGCCAGATCAGGACCATTGCCGACCAACGTATGTTCGGCTTTTCGACAACATGTCCTGCCCTTGATGCTGACTTAGTCTAGGCCTCCGAATCCCGGTGAAGATGCCAAACCAACGCCTCTTGCCTACGCAATGAATTCTGACCCAGATTCCGCCAACGTTCCCATGATCAATTTCTGCCCCGGGTTTCTCAATCGGAGGAGTCTGGCAGACGGGATCACTTATGGAACGGGCCTTAAAGACCCTGCCAATCTCGCGTTGAGCAATTATGATAACAGGGCACAAACCTTCTTCGTGAGTACCCACGGTCATTGGCTCATGATAGAATCCTTCCACTAACGCACTCCCAGCATGAGCTCCTGCACCTTAATCTCGCTGCCGACAGCCCAACGCCAAACCCTGCAGTCACCGATCTCACCGTCCAGATCAAGGTTGGCAACAAAGGCAATACTTTCACATCAATGGCATACGGTCCCTTCGTGACCAAGGTCCTCGCTCGCTGGCAAGGAAGCAATTTCAAAGTAGGACACTACGTCCAACGCAACGCCGACAACCTCGCCTACTATGCGCTGGCCAAGTACGTGACCGGCAAGAACAACAACATCTACCCCCACCTCCCCATCGTAAACCGGGAAATCGAAGGCCCACCCTATCCCGGCCTCCTCGCAGACTTCACCACCGCCGACACCAACTTCTATCTCAACACCACCGACGACCTCTCCACCTTCAAGACCGACTGGTCCGTCGAAGTCGGCGCCGACTACCCCGGCTGTTCCGATAACGAAAACCCCAACGAGAACGCCGACGCCGGCCCTCTGATCAACATCAACGGCTTCAGCCCCAACTCCGCCTACCCGGACGACTACAACAAACAAGTCGCCACCTGGGTCGCCGCCCTCTCAACCGCATCGCCCGCCCCGCCAAGCGGCACCGCCGCCCCCCCACCGCCCCCCAGCACAACCGCCGCGCCCCCCGCCTACGCCACAGGCCAATGCTCCTTCCACCTCACCGAAACGCAAGACTGCGAAGCCGACAGCAGCAACCTCTTCGCCATCATCAACCTCAAAGACGGCCGCGGCGCCGACATCGGCGACACCCCGACCACGAACCCCATCGGCGCCGGCATCAACGACGGCGGCAGCTACACCTTCAACAGCAAATTGCCGAACCCGCTCGTCGTCACGGGCGAGCATAAGAACGATTATGTCCAATTCACGTACGGCGGGTTGAGCTGGCAGAGCAAGACGCCCAATGGTGGCGCGCACTGCGATGTTGGGGGGTGGGATCCGAGGCAGGGGCCGCAATGTGGGGGGTTGTTTGGGGATCAGAACGCGGTGAACAATATGGATTGTTTCTTTCCTTGTTAGGAGGAGGACTAGAAGTAGGGCTTGAAGTTGTGTGGGTATCACAATTCTGTTTATCGGGATTACGTATTATTACACCGGGGTCGCCTTTGATCTCAGCGAGGTGTACAAAAAAGCAGGGTTTACAAGAGAAGCATGGATAGCATCACTTATTAAAAGATATCTGCCATATTAGTTCCAGACGTTCGATATCAATAGATACATGCAGGAATGGATAGAACGCATGCATGCATGCATGTGTGTAAGCATATATATATATATGTGGCTAAGTGAGGAGGCGGGAGATGATGATACGATATCTTGCGCGCGTCTTGTCGTATAGCTACAGTTAGTTAGGGATATGTGTTGTAATTTAGGGAGAGGAAGGAATGGAGAGGGAAGGGGGCGTTGAAGGGGAGGGAAAAGGGTAGAAAGAAGGGGTGAAGAGATAGGGGGAGAGATATCAAGCAAAAAAAAATAGGGATTCTTGAAGTGAGTAAGGAAAGTAAATGGGGGTCTATCCAAGTTTTTCATTTATTTTAGAGTGATTCTATACCTACTTCTAGCCCCTACTTTATTTTACAAGCTTAGATAAAGTAAGTCAAGGTGGATAAACTATACTCTAGCCTTCTTTCGTAACTTGGCTGTTAGGAGGTTATAGATTACTACTAAACGATAGGATAAGCTTGTATAATTAGTAGATTATTCGATTAGAATAGTTGAGGATAGATTAGAGAAGGGGTATCTTTAAATTTCATGGTGTAGCGTTTGGTTCGCTGGAGCTGACTGCTTGATATAATATATTGTACATAGGGACTATACAGCATATTCTCCAATCAAAACCCTTACATTCTTCCCTCTCTTGCCACCCTTCCCCACTCCCCCTCACCCTTCCCCTTCCCCTCAACCCAACGGACTAATATCCAACCCCGCCACCCTCAACTCAAAGCTATCATTCCGCGCATAACTCCCCGCCACATCCAAATCCAACCGCCCTCTTTCGCATTCTTCGAAGTCGACAGTAGCGGTTAATAGTCCGCCGTCTTCGGTTTCCCAGAGCGGACCGCGGAGGATCGTGCCGGTGGGGGAGATGATGCAGGAGCCGCCGCGGGAGAGGAAGATTTCGTCGTCGTCGATTTCGGCGGTTGGAGGGATGGTAGAAGGCTGGGCGTCTGTTGATGCGACATGAGGAGTGGTGTCCTTGTCGTCTCCTGGGATGGAGCTGAGATGTAATAGCGACTTGTCGGTTGCTGTTGTGGACTTCTGGTCTGCTTGTATAGTGGTCTTCGTAAATGGGGTCTTTGGCGATGTAGATGGCCATGTGATCTCGTGGTTGTCTTCTGTTTTGGTGATGGTCGATGAACGTCGTCTCCTGGTGTCTCCCTGTGAGGCTCTTATATTGTCCTCGCTTGCGTCACTCTGTGTCCTATGTTTGACATCCTTCCCTGTGATCCAACTGGGTAAGTTCTTCCGCTTCACGCATTGATTTGCGCTCAGCACATATGCTCTTCCTTCACAGGCAATTGTCTGCATCAGCGGCACCCATGTTTCTCTCGCGTCAGCAGTTGGCGCCAGGTATAAGTTCACATTCTGCGAATACAATGAGAATCTGAGTAAAGGCATGTAATTCTCCCAGCATATCGCTGCCGCAAGCGTGAGCTTCACCCCGCCGATCTCTGTTGTAATTGCTCGCAGTGTCGACGGTGACCCTTGTGCCCATATCAGTCGCTCACTACCCGTTGGCATAACCTTTCTTCGTTTGCCCAGACATCCTTCTCTTGGACAAACATAGACTACGGCACAGTACAAGCTGCCTCCTGATTTCTCCACAAGACCGACAACTAAGAAGATTCCGGTTTCCTTTGCCACCTGCTCGAGGTTCTCTCTTGTCCCATCGCCTCTATAATCTTTCCCTTTCCTCACCTCGAGTTTCCTTTCTACCCAGTCTTGACCCGCGCCACGAGGCGTGTCTCCTAGATCGATAGCAGAATGGAAGTATCGGAGGAATTGCTCACGGCCAGCATCGGTGCGAGAGCCAACGGAGGCACCGAAGGAACAAGTACGAGGATATCCACCCAGGTAAGCTTCTGGAAAGAGGAGGAATTGTACTCCGTCGCGAGCCGCTTGGTGGGTGATTTCGGAGAGAGCAGTAATGGTTGCGGAAGTGGTCTCGAGTGTGCCTGACTGGGAGACGGCTATTTTGAGATTTTGGGGCATCGTGTGCGGATTCAGTAGCAGATTATCTATGTGGCAGAGAAAGTAATCCTTTGGTCGGATAAAAGTAGTTTTGCGGGGAAAGCGGAGCTCACCGCCGCTACGTTCCCAGGGATCCCGAAGACTCGTCGCGCAATCAAATATAACGTGGGCTCTTGTATATGTATCTGGAATACTGTCATCATCGAGCGACTAGCTCGGGACGCGGTCCGTCCAAGCCACTGAGCTCTGACCTACTGACGTCGGGCCCTGGCAACTCGTTCCTGTTGATATTCCCACTATAGGTGGGGACCTCGGACAAATGCTCACTGCCCAACTTCGAAGGGAACCGCGGATCAAGCTTAGACGGGGGCAGTGGTGATTTCGATCGCCTGTGGATCAAGACCCAGCACGCGCCAACGATTATAGCCAGACCAAGCACGCCTCCTACCACAGCCCCAGCTATAATTCCGCTGTTCGTTCTTCGCTCAGACAAAGGCGTTGGCGAGGCTGAGGTGGCCAGCGGAGCGGACGTGCTGACCTGAGTGACAGTCTGCGGGCCGGGCTGAGGGGAAGAATTAGCGAGAGCTGCCGTATGGTTGCAATGACAAAATACATACCGTAGCCGATGATGTCGAAGATTGTATGCGAATTGATGATGAAGTCTTTGGATTGACTCTCGTCGTTTCCCCATTTACGACAAAGTAGCCTAGTCCACTCTGGCAACAACTTGTGGCAATACCATCATTTCCACAACAGTAGCTTCCATCAGCGCAAGGCGTTATGGCAATGTCATTGCCCGCCTGGGCAAGGTCATTAACACACAGCTTGATACATTCTGGAGACCGCCAACTCTGATCTGTACAAGCTGTTCGACTGATATACTTGCCATTTCCGTTTATACAAAGTCCATCACTGCGGCAAATGGATCCCGAGTTTTCATTGAGATAGAGTGACGGATGCAGTGCACAGCACATGCTGGCGGGGGCGTTCGGGTTACAGGCACTATAGAGATTCGTGGGAAGACCGGCGTAATTCCTATCAGTACCTGACTGCCTATCAGTATCGTCTAGCGATGGGAAAGGCCATGGCACCCACCATTGGGGAAGTAGCAATTGGCGTTTACATGGCAGTTGAACAAGGATAGGAGAATGAAAAGCAGGCAAGCATGGTGACGGACACAAGACGCAGACATTGCATGTACACGCGGGACAAATCGATGTGGCAGAAAAAGAGAAGAGAGAAGAGCACCTACATCGTGTAGGAGAGGAAATGTAGGGCAATCCTCTGTAATATATACCACCGACACAAGTCTCTAGAAGGATTTGAATCTGCACCTCCTTCAGCTGGCGCAGACTCTTGTTCAAATGGAACAGACAGGAAGTCCCACAGAGATGAAACACTCTCAGCTGGGCGGACTTGCATTGTTTCAGCATGCTCAGCCGCAAGGGTTAGCTTAGGAGGATCGTGCATGTGTACCATCGTGATGTCCTGGGATCTGTGTGTATTGCTCACGATAGCATGTTGTAGATAGAGTCAAATGTGAGTATGTCATGTTGTGCATAAAGTAAGTAAAGTACTTTAAGTACTTTACTTTAGCCCGTCGACGCGCGCGGGAGACACGGCTTGGCACTCAGTCTAGCGTACGTCGCCGACTTATTAGAATGACGCGATGAAACCGTGAACAACTCATCTTGCTGACTGTTCGCGGTCAATAGTTCATAAGAGAATGGGTTCGATTCCTATTGGCGCTGGTTCAATGGTGGAGCTTATGTCTTCTTTCTCTGACCGCGTCTGATAGAGAATCCTGTCACAACTGCCTCATAGCTGAACCTATCGTCGGTATGGATGGTCTTAACGACTGGGTAGACTTGGATTGGGACGGTCAATGTGTCTATGGGTCAGTATTGTTGATTACTCCAATATGGGCGAGTAAGACCGATCAAGAAGCTTTGAAGTTGTCTTCGCCCGTAATCTAATCAAAAAGTGTTCATAACTATCAATATTATCATTTCTCATCGTAGATGGAGTCCGCAGATGTTTGGCTCTATTCCGTAGAAGCAGCGCTCTCCCGCATGATTGGAACTTCTGAATCTGTAGGCACGGAGAGCTTACTCCTTCAGGGCAAAGGTGCGCATACAAGGGCACGGCTGCGAGCGAGGTCGAATCCTCTGCTTATGAGGGGATCGCCACATCGCTGTCCCTTTTGTGGTTGATTTCGCACAGATATTGTGGTGCTGTATTGCGATTGCTTAAAACATTTTCCTTTGAAAAGATTAGTAGGCGGTTGGCCGGGTAGCCAGCAATGTACTAGAATATATTAGGACTGGTGGGGTGGCTATATCGGCGCGAACTTCTGTACAAACAACAGACGGATATCTTCGTGTAACTCAGTAATGGAAACTTAAGCTAAAGCATCAATCCCAAGAATATTTCATCAGCCTCTAAACAGTCACACTATGAAGCGTAAAGCCAGTAAAACGCCATTGAAGGCGGTGGTGGAAGAGCCTCCAATAGCAACATTAGTAACGCCAATAGTGTCCGAGGGTGATCTCCAATTGGATTTCACGAAGGACCTTTCCCAGCCTCTTGGGCTTCTAGTCAGTCGGCATACTCTTTGTCTCAGCTCACCAGTCTTCAAAGCAATGTTCAGCAACGATTCGCCCTGGTGCGACTCAGCGAACAGAACACTGAATGCGGATGGCATTCAGGTCTTCCGATTAGAGGACGACGACATCGCATCCATGGAGATTATAATGAACATTATCCATCTCCAGTGCCGTAAGATCCCACGTGTCCTACTGTTTCCACAGCTAGATTCGTGTGCATCCCTATGCGATAAATATGACCTAGAAGGGTGTCTTGGCGGCTGGCCAGACATCTGGATGAGACCGTACCTGGACAGATCTACGGAACCAGGGTTTGGGAGATGGCTATTTATTTCATCAATTTTCAAGGAGGAGGATATTTTCGCCAAAATCACCAGACATCTGGCTTTGAATACAACTTTGTCGGATGCGGGAGAGCTCTTGTATCAGGGAGACAACTCCTTTAGTGAGGGTATGCCTGCGTCTACCTTGGGTATGTGACTTTTCGGATATCTCGTTCTTACACAGAGCTAACTGCTACTAGGCTGGCTAGCAGAAACGAGAGCGGACTCCATACATACTTTTTTGCGGTATTGCTGGGAAGCGTGCCAGAAGAGATGCGAACACCGAAACAACCTTTCAATTGTCTCTGAGATAGAGGATTGTGAAGCCGTTAATTTAGGATGCCTGAGTCGGCAATTCCCAGACCTTTGCGAACCTACCAAGGCTTCAGAATGTGAACGCAGGAGTGTCCTCCAGATACTTGATGCCATCAACAGAATCAAACATTTCGAAGACATGGACAGCTTAGATTCTAGGTTCACAATACGGCATGGAGCATGTGACATTGGCCACTTCATCCAGGGTCTAGCAAATCGCTGTGTAGACCTGGTGCAAGGACGTAATTTACGTTCCGCATCTTCCAAAACTCTTCCGCCAACGTGGTTCAATCACATGCTTGCTGATCTTCGGTTGTCATTCCCTGATGCTCTCATCCAAGGTACTGTGGAGGAAGCTCATGTGTCCTGTCTCACGGATTCCATCGCTTATATCTCTAATGAACATACTTCGACTAGCGTGTACGCTCACCTTCCAGTTCTTTGTTGCCTAGACTGCTACATTGACAGCTGGGTAGTTCCCAGACCGGAAAAGAAATGCAGCGAATTTGAGGAACATTTAAAGTCCACCCAGCATTTGCACCGTGTTCAAAGGAGAATGGACTTAGCATGGGAGAAGGCACGCCGTAGGGTAACCGGATCGAACAGGCAATGAATCAAGACCATCTACGATAGTGGTCTCAAGCGACTACTTCCGAGGACTGAAGCAACAAAAAAGCAATCGCCCAAAAGAATATGAGGCAATTGGCCCCAGCTTAGGAAGCAACTCAGAATTGGCATAGCAGTCGTCTCATTTCAACTAGGCTATTGTGGCACTCGGATTGGACAGTGCAACACTCTACGCCGCCTCTGAAGCTGCTCGATCCTAGCTCCGATATCCTACAATAATTCGATATCAGGTTTCAGGTCACTAATTCCCTTTTCATCATCAAAAGGGTGAAAGATTGTCCCATGGCCTGGCACGGCATCCGTTTCAGGGCCTTTGTGTGCCAAACTTGGCAGGACATGGGATATACTTCTTGACATCTTCGATGCCTATTGGCGCTGATCTATTTGTGGTCGTAACATATTCCCCTTCTGCTAGAGAACCTCTTCATTCAATTCAGCACATATTTCACACCTACCATCATGAGCTTTCACTATCCATTTCCAATACGAAATACTTAGTGGTACTTGGAAGTGAGTGGGCGGAGAAGGGACGCCCATAGTTTGACTAACATTCCAGGAGATGGCTCGAGTGGTCAGCGAACGAACCCTCTGCCTACTTTCTCCAGTCCCCCTTGCAATACTTGGCATTCTTCCAGACGTCAGAGAAGTCGCCCAAACACAGCTTTCATAGGAAACTAAATGTTATATCCACCTAGTTCCCCAACTCGACAGCTACGATAATCGCATTACATTACACTGGAGATTGTGCCCCCGTCTCATTGCATGATATGATCATATACCACGATATAAACATATTGACTTCAGACCCTGAAAATCTTTATTGAAAGTGACAATTCCGTTTGTTACCATGCTCATCATGATGATGGATGCTAAAATAGACCTCAAAGATCATCAAGCTTCAGCATAGCTCGGTCAATCAATTCGATAAGAGAGCGAACCCATGCAACATTTGATATCGGGAGCAGTGAATCAGTCGTGCAACAAGTCGTATCCCGATCACCTCAAAGCGCACCATCCACGGCCCATCAAAATGAAATTCAGCTCGCTACCACTTTGTTTTATCCTGTCTCCTAATGAATACCTGAAAGTATTGGCTGGCTCTGGTTCGGAACACGACACGGATCTTGTTTCTAATGTCTAGCCCGTTTCGCTAAATCAGGTCGAGCTGAAAGGGTGGGTTGTCTATGTTTCTGATGGGTATACGACAGTAAGGTACAGATCTTCTTAGATATATTACGAGATGATGATGCTGTGGGATATTTGATAAGATCTGATGATGTTCCTGGGAATATTTTACTTTGCTTGGTCGCGAAGTTGTCATTTGCGACATGAGTGAGGATGGGATCTGTCCAATTGACCTGTAGGTCGTGCAACAACTTGCGTGTTCCGCTGAGAAATCTCAAAGGCCGAGGGGCACTGAGGACGGCACTTGTAGTCCCCAAACCAGCCACAAGAATCACAAGATTTTGTAATAGTATTGGTTTAGGTAATGTGAATATGATGTTTTGCTAAGCAATGCCAGAAATTGCAGACATATACACCGGTTTCGCCCGTGGATGATTTAAAGACCATCGCTTACCCTCACTAAAGCGATATAGCTGATTGGGCTGGTATATTGTGTGTATATGGTCCCATAGCCGCATACCACTACATCGGGTTTTCACATCGTCAGTTCACCAACAGCATAGCAATCATTTTACAATGCTATAAAGGCTGGGGGCTTCTCAATCCCTTCTGGGGTCAAGTCCCTGAAGGATTAGAATGCCTCCGCAAGATGATCGCATTGCGGAGGCAATTATGAATCGTTATAGCTTGCTGGTATAACGGGACTGTGGTGAAGCTGTAGGGCTAGAGACTTGTGGCGATATTTGGCAATCTTATTGAAGTGGATGCGGGAAAAGGCAGAACACTGAGTAGAGACCTGTATCATACTCGAAGATTGAAGACCCCTTTCCAGTCGGATCTCTGGTCCCCCCTGCTCATTCGCAATTGTCTTATTGGATATCAAGTTTCAGTCCTTTAACTCTATGCACAATAATCCTAATCATCTTTGATACATAGCCACACGAAGTGCCCCGAATGTGAGATATGATGAAACTCTCTGACAGGACACCAGCATTTTCATTCTGGAATGTGTCCATGATGTCGATTTTCTTGATGATAGCCATTATGGTACTACCATGATGTTCATCCTCGTCCCAAGGCTTCGTCATGTTAGGAAAATAACGGGCGAGACAGCCGAGATTCCAGATATCACAATGTTCTCGCTCTAGATCATTGCGTGCGTAGCCGCATTCATCAGACAGGCGGCAAAGACGCCGCTCTGTCTCAGTGGATTGCAATTCACGAAATCTGTTCCATATGCACTCTTGCAGCGCAATCATCGTCGCCGCTCTAACAGCATTCATCTTCTCTACGTCTCGTTAGCACAGGCATTGAAATGTGTAGTGTCTTCATACCGACTACTGTACTGGGCACGCCTTCAGTAAATGAAAAACCATCTGCGGTAACCAGCTCTCCAGTATCTGCATCAATTTTGCTATTCACAATAAGATGCCTCGTGATTTTCGTGAAGGCTTCCTTCTGTTTGAAAACAGAGGCTATCAAAAGCCAATCTTCAAAGGCCTTCTTCTCAATCCTATCGACATAATGCTGCGCCCATGTAGCCGGCCAGAGACCAACGCTCTGGACCAAGTCATACTTATCACATATCATTGCAGTCTCGCGGAGCTGGGTAAAGCTTATACGGAGTAGCACGCGGTCATGCTGTAGATGAAGGATATTCATGATCGTTCGCATAGCCGGAAAGTCGTCGTCGTTAAAAGCTACTTCGCGAATACCATCGTGCGAGAGCGTTGGATTGGTTGCTTCTTGAAATTGGGAACTGTCACCAACCATTGCATCGAAGACCTTCGAACTCAAACAGAGAATATAGCGGCTCACTAGCAGCCTCTTTGACTCGCTGTCGTTGCTATTGAAGACCATGTAGAGATCTCCATTAGGAACTATGGCGGTAGTCTGCTTCTCAACTTGAGAGTCATTCTCGTCGTTCACTGGTGTTGAAGTGCTAGCCTTGCGTTTGGGCATGGCAATACTTTTGAAATTGAATTACCATAACGTGGTACGTATGACGTTCAGTCTTCGGACCGAAAGACTAAGATACTGAAGATATTGTCCATATCACCACGGGGAGTAGAACGTTGCTTTATGTTTTGCTCGAAACGTCGTTTGTGCCGCATTAACCCCGCCGTGCCACGCGTCTTTATCAATACGGTCACATAGCGCTAGCCAAAATTGGGTGACGGGACACGCCAAAGGTGTCCACATCAATGCCGTAGTCGTCGAAACCGTTCCAGACAATGAATTGGACAAAGAATTAGGGATGTATTAGCAGTCAGGGAGATCAGCTATCATGACGGTAACCTGTCGCTCGCTCTGAGCCTACCTTTGAACCCTCAGTAAAGTATCTGTGATATTTACAAAGTTGGTGGTGATTAAATCGCACTCTCGCTTGACTATTCTATGTTTATTCTAGTGGCCGCCTAGCCGTGTTTACGGGCTGATTGTTTTGTGACCCGGCAACCAGCTACTCTTCAACAGCTCCGGCATTGCTCTCTGATCTCCTAGAGCTCTGTCACTGTGCGTTGAAAATTCCAACGATATGGACCCAATCTTCAAGTTTCCGGCCTCCCCTGGCACGCCGCTGTTCCCCGTGTCCCCTGAACGCGCAAACCGACAACAACTCCCACACTCGCCATCTCTACCACAAATCTCACACTTACACAACGACCCTTTCATGACACATTCCCGAGGCAACTCGGATGTCCAAGGCAAGGTTGCACAGTTCAATAATCTCAGTAAAGAGGCCGCGCAGAGGAGGAGGGACAATGAAGCTGCTTTGAAGCGGGCTGTTTTGGGGAGAGAGGAGGCGGAGAGCGAGGCGAGAAGGCTGAAAGAGGAGAATCGGATATTGAGACAGGATGTGGAGGAGGGTAGGGCAAGGGAGAGGAGAGTGGGTGAAAGGATGGAGGGTATCATGGTAGGTTTGCATGGATGATTCCGAACGACTGTCCTAACGGAGCTACAAGGAGGACTTTCGACTATCAAAAGAGACACACGCTCATGCGCAGGCAATCTACGAGAAAGAGGTTCGCCGTGCAAGGAAAGAGGCATTCAAATCATCGAGTGCACTTGTCAAGATGCAGGAAGAGCTGAAGTCGGCAAGGAATAAGTACACTCTGATGCGGGAAGAGATGGACGTACAGCGAAGAAAAGTGGGGGCCAAAGAACAAGAGACATTTGCTGCTCAGCATCTACTAGTCAATCTGCAAGAAGACTTGGCCAAGTTGAGGCAGCAGAACAAGGCTGTTGAAGGACAGAGAGATGCGTTGAAGACCGCTCTAAAAGGAGAAGAGATTGCTAGAATTGCGGCCGAAGGAGCGGTTGGGCTACCAACATCTGGAGACGACGACGAATTCGCATCACCTAAGAAGAGTAGCCGAAAGCATGATAGAGAGAGCTTGAAGGAGAACGTGGACCCTGAAGCACCGCAAGTAGAGGAAGAATTGTTAGTACTCAGAGAGGATCTGAGACTGGAGAAGCGGATGCGATTGCGTGCAGATGACCAGGTTCACTTCATGAAAATGGAATGCCAATTCCAATGCTGCTCATGTCGGGTTGCTGAAAGACAAGGCATTGTATATGTCCATGACGACACCCAAGCAAAGCAGATGGGAGAGATGGCAGCCAAGATCGTGGAAGAATACGAACCAGTAACGGACAAGTTGCCAGAGCCTATGCAAGAACCTGCCCAAGAGCCTGAACAAAACCGAGCCTGCACACCAACAAGACCGCCCCTCGAACAGCGCGAGACCAGCGAACAGCTCCTCAACTTCTCCCCAGCGACAGGCACCTTCCACAAACTACCCTCACCACTAAAACCTTCCTCACCAACACAAACCCTCACGCCATCCCAGCCAGCCACACCACGCACCGAAACACCAACGCCAACACCAACACCCCAACCCACCCACATCCCAACCTCCCCACTACAACAACCACCAACCTTCACATTTCCCACGACGCCTCGCCCCCTCCCAAACCCCCCACCCCGCACAATCAGCTACACCAAAACCGTCACCATACCCCTAAAAGACGATCTCCCCTTCAGCCCCGCGGCACCAATGACACCGGGCGGTATCTCGAGAGAAGACGCGCTCGAGCAGATCAGGCAGCGGAGGGGGAGGGCTAGGAGTATTGCGGCTGGGAACGGGACGCCAAGGAAGCGGATGGTGGATGTTGGCGAGTTGAGGAGGGATATTAGTGCGCCTGGGAGGGTATGACCGTTGTTAGGAAAAGGGGAACGCAAGATTGAGCGAGGTTGAGAAGATGCGAGGATGGTGTTTGTATTGAAGATTGAGAATGTATATACTTATAAGTAGTGGATTAAGCAAGGCGTTTTGAGCGGTCGTTTCGAGTATCCCGTATCCTATCAGGTCGTTCACTAATTGCATAACATGAAAACCCTTTTCTAATCCACGGCCAGAGCGTGAAATTGAGTCAACGACGATTGATCCCCAGTAGTGAAGGAGGAAACCTTGATGTATGTATTTTCGGAATGCTGGAAAGTCTAGCCATTGCTAGACCGTTGCCTATTTACTCCCTGCATCGAGCATTATCCAAAACGCTCGGAACACCACAGTATATCCATCCTCATGCTCCCTCAGTACCCTATCGCTTAGTACCTTGATCCCATTAGGTTTCTAAGTCCTAGGATATTTCGTAAAGATATAAGGTAGCGATCTAAGCCATTATCGGACTGTTAGTAAATAACATTTTTCCACTATCCTTGTGCAAGGTCTTAGAAGTCTTTCACGTCTATTTATCTATCTTGCTAAATTCTCGAATGTATTCCACATTCTAGATTTCTTACCATTGATGTTCCATGAACTGTCCCACTACAACATGCGCAAAGCGCCGCTGGAAGAAGATATCAGAATCTCTCCGCTATTCCACACAAGTCTTCAGACCTCTATACCAGATTCTAGACATTCCCAGTCCCACTAACAAGCAAAATCACACTCCCAAACTGCCTCCTCAAATCCTCCTTCTCCACATCATGCGTATCCTCCACCTCCCCCCACATCCCCGTTTGCCACCTCACCTCCAAACTGCAAGCCTCGGCCGCCTGCTCGATGCCAAACCTGCTCTCTCCGCCCTTGCCTCTGTCTACCGACCCGCCATCCGCGCTCTCCGGTGTAAGTCCCCCAAGCATGAAATGTTCACTCCATTCGCACACCAATCTCGTACCCACACACAAGCTTTTTCCAGCGAGAACCGCCCGCTCCAAGCCTACTAATTCCCAAGCCGGTAGTCCTGCCATCCATCCCTTGATGACCGCACGCGTGGCCGCTGGCTGTGCTCTCGGTAATATGGATCCGTCGGCTAAAGTAGGGTTGAGTTCGATCCCCGGCCAGACCCTCTGCGTTAGGTATGAAAGAATGGGTTTCGCGACCCTGATTTGTAAATTTCGCAACGACTCTTTTCGTGTACTATGAGGCTCTTCTGAAGAATTTGGAGGCGGCGCCCAGCAAAGTAACGTGTCGGTATCAAGATAGCGGAGGAGGGTGTTGATGATGTCATAGCGTATACCTTTACCGGAGCTTGGTGCATGCGCTGTGGTGGCGTCTTCGAGGGTGAGCGTATGTGCGCGGGAGGCGATGGAGGTTATAGGGATGAGATGGGAGCGTGTGGCTTGTTGAGCGGAGACTAGGAGATCCCATTCTAGGGCGAGGGCGGTTGCAAGATGTGGTTTTGAGGAGGGTATTTGGAGGGGGGTTTTCGTTGTTGGGTTGCGTACCGTGCGGTTGTCGAGATTGACTATGTGGCTTTCTTCTGCAGATTCGGATGTATGGTCAGCAATAAGATTTGCTTGCATTTGGAGTTATTGCAGAGAATGGAGAAAGAGAGGCATACCATTGTCGGTCTGCACACTCACATCTTTCCAGAAACGCTTCTTCATTGCTGTACCGGGCTTCATGTGGCTTGCTCGCATGTCTTGCCCACGCTTGAGGAGCTCGGCCTGCCGCCGACGGCGATCGGCTCTCTCACCAGACTGAGAGACTGCAGGCATGGGCGCTGGGGGAGGGGGGCCTGTTGCTGTGACAGGCAGAGGTGTGGCGCCTCGGGGCGGCGTGGTATGAAGGCATTGGGAGAGTGGTGCGGAGATCAACGGAGTAGATCGAGGACATGTAGCAAGGACTCTCGAAGGTATCAGAGATGCGATACGACTCATCCTCAACTAGTTGAATCCTTGGATATGGCTCGACAATCTGTATGATGAGTGCCAAGCGTTCACACTTCTGCATACGCTAAACAGACTAAATCGCGACATTTGATCCTCCAATAAACATGTTACTGAGTTGAGCCTTATAACGTCCTGGGGTATGGTCAATATCAAGCTCAGAATCAGCAGTGAGAATAGCTATCAACGCCAGTCAAAGGCCATAAACGCAGGCTTGGCATAAGTGGAAGTTGTCCGCGGCTCCTAGGGCCCTGGATGTGATCTCATGAGAAATGTATTGATCGTATGAATCTCGAAAATCCAACAGACCAGGAGCTTGATAAGGTATATGTTTGCACAAAGTCATGAGATTTGTTGTTCGAATGATTTACCGCTCTAGTACTAGAGAGTACCGTCGAAAATCAGACCTCGCCAGGCCATCTGATAAACAAGACCCCAACGACTGGCTAAGTAGGTGGCCCCAGTAATGACTAAAATCAATGCTCGTCCCCATAGATCACTCTTGCTTGGAGCGTCGACTTTTCGTTTCTGATTCTGTCAAGTCATAGCAACATGTCAAGACAACTAGCAAGAACATCATCCTCAATTCCAATATTTCAGAGAAGGGCAATTTCCCCACGGCCTGTGGGTTTCAGCTTGTCAAGGCATACCAGATAACGTCCCGAGTACGTCAAGATATGGAGGCTAGGTGCCTTACTGATTACATATGTAGATCTGATCAAGTCGAAACGAGCCAGACTGCTCTACGAAAGCCACGACGTTTTGCGCACTCAGATCAGCATCCCAATGAAAGAAAAGCTCGAGATTCGGGTGTAGGCTAGACTAGAGATCTTTGAGATTCATCGTCCCCAGCGCCATGACTTGGACATGACCGTACTTCCGCGACCTCGACAACAACATTGAGGCTTTGCAGATATCAATGGAGGACATACTCCGCGCCATACAACAATTCCCAAGACTTAGCCTTTCACGCAAAACTCAAAGGGCAAACAAATGCCGAGATTACACGACTGTTCAACACTTTGATGAGTATAACAAACTCGCGCTGACATAGAAATAATCCGTAATCGTTTTCTAATTCGTCAACGCTAGCTATTGAGACTCAAAGATCCCTCGAACGGCGAAACAAGGACTAATGAGGAGAGCCATTTCTGCATGTGACGCATCAAACAAAGCCGGATCTTCACGCTGATGCTATCGCAAGCCTGCTGTTAAAGCTAAGCTGGGGCGAACGCAATGACTGCCATTCAATATACGTCTAAACCATAAGCACGACAATTGAACCAAATGACAGATTCGTTAAATGAGATGCACTAACGGTTACTGCAACATCAATACGATTGCAATAACATATCAGGATGAGATCATTCAAAGGTATAACGTCTTGAATTCTCATAGCTTGGCGATGTTTTGCACATATATTCCATAGACCGAGCCGGCAAACATACACTCTCGAAGCCTCCCATGCTATCTTCCCCCTTGCCTGATTGCTCTTCGCCTAGCTCGTCACTCCTCCTACATCTCAAAGCCAGCCTCATCCCGCCCGTCTTGTCCTCTCTCGCGCCTGGCTTCCTGCTTCACTGGCGTTCTGGCTGTGCTACGGTCTTCTCTGTAGCCTCGCACTACCGTTCCCGCTCTTCCCGCTCCTTCAGCTTTTTCTGCCTGGCGAACTCCTCGTCTTCCGCCCTAAGCTTGGCTTCTTCCTGCTCAATGATTTCTCTTTGCCGAGCATGTTGCTCTTCCTCCGCCTTAAGCTTGGCCTCCTCCTGCTCGATTATTTCCATCTGTCTAGCTGCTCGCTCTTCGTACTGCCTGAGCTCGGCCTCCTCCTGCTCGATGATTTCCATCTGCCTAGATGCCCGCTCTTCGTCCTGCCTGAGCTCCGCTTCGACTAAAAGCCTCTGCTGTTCTTGCAATAGCTTCTTCTGGCTTTGACCGTCGAAATTCATCTTTGATGCTTTTGAGACCGTTCTCTGCTTGTTCTTGATCAGTTTTCCATCGTTTCCACGGAGTGTTACTCGCTTTTTACGTGGCGTCTGACTCTTCTGGATCTTGCTCCCACTATTTTGTTGCATGTATTTCTCATAGTCCTCATGAATTCGTCTCCGGAGTTCAGGCGTTTCGGAAGCCTGCTCGGTATAATTATCGTGCCGAGAACCCTGCTGGACGTGATTTTGTGGGCGATCGCCGTGCGTAGCACGATGCGTTGGAGGATAGCCATGTCGAAGACTGTATGGATTATCCTGCGCTAAGGCATGGCCTTGCTGATCCCCCAGTGACGTGTCCTGCTGTAGTGGATGACCTCCTTCATCGCCTACTTGCTTTATGTTAGCGATAGGTAATGGCAGCTTGTGAGGTTGGGCTTGGGACTGCAGCGTTGGTGAGCCTGTAGTCGAGACGATATGCGGAATTGGCGGTAGTGCTGATTCAAGAGCTGGAAGGGGAGCTTGGCTTTTGCTGGAGCTTTGTGTATGGCTAATGTGGTGAGACGAGATGTGAGCTGGAATTCCCGCTTCGTCGGCTCTTCGTTGGAAGCCAGCCTGCGGCGCTTGAGGCATTGCAGGAGGCGGAGGCAAAGGCCTTGAATTGGATTGTTTCAGGAGAACCTGGCGCTGACGAGCCCGCCTCTGATGGAGCTCGTTCCGAGCTAGAGCTAGAGGGATCGAGGTATATGATTCCTTGAATTTCTTAATCGGTCTCGCTGCCGCATCAGAGCTGTCCTGAGGAAGCGATCTGGCGGTGTGACCTTCAAGGAGGTTCGGAGCCTTATCATTACCAGCTTCGTCTGAGCTTCTCTTCTTTGTTTGTCCGCCTTTCTCCAGGCCTCCATGCTGCGGATGCTCAACTCGAGGCGCTGGCGCTTGTACATAGGCATGTGTTTGAGTATTGAAAGGTTGGCGGCATTGCTGAGGTTGGCCATACTGTTGGGGTCTATCACTCGAAGCCAGTGACGGTAGATCATCTGTTGGTAAGATAAACCTACGATCCTCATCCAATTGGTACAGAGGATATCGAGGAGCCATTGATGGTATTTTGCTGTCACTGGTAGGAAGAAACCTATGGCCAGTTATTTGCTGGGTTGTCGACGGAAGCATGGAGGCGGTATTTAGGGAATGTGGAGGTAAAGAGCGACGAAGCTGCTTAGGCCTTAAATCTTTCTTACCGTGGATCGGCTCCACGTCATCGTTTGCGTCTTCACATCCTTCTACAACCTTGTCTTCCTTGAATCTCCGCTTCTGCCGAGGATGTGCGACCAGTCGATGCCGCTTCGTGTGTTTCCTCGTGGCCTGTCGCAGTGTATTCGCAAGAACAAGATCACCCAGATGACTTCCTAAGCTGCCACCCTTCTGGCCTGCAGCCTTCTCTCTTGCGGCCTCTTGTTTGTTTATCGACCTAGATCGATTCTTCAGCTTAGCGAGATGCATTCTGTGAGTCAGTGTACCCTCGTATGGTTTACCAGTGACATCACTACGCTCCTTGTAGCATGGATATCCATCCGGCCGCCGAAACCTGAGCTTTCGACAGATTTCAATGAAGCTATCAGCCTCTTTTTCCACCTGCTTAGGATCTAATTTCATCGCATTTTTGTCTTCCTTGTCGAGACAGCGGCTCTCGGTCTGAACATTGAGGTTCGCGCATATCTTTGGGAAATCGAGGAACCTCTCCAGACAATATAGATGAACATAACCTGCGGCAAGATAGGGATCATGGTTCAATTGAATTGCCGATAATTCATCAAACATGACGATGAACTGCCCCTTATCGATGGTGTTGTTATCCGCTGGACATTCGTGGAATCGACATCGATGTGATCCAGGATTCGTAGGATATCGGTCTTGTGAAGCAGGTGGGTTCCGGTGAATTCGGAGAGTAAGGGGAGAGCTTCTGCGGTTATTAGACTTCTCGTGCATGGGGTGTCGCCACAGATAATCATGGACCTCCGCAGCAGTGAAAAGCTTACCTGGATTCAACTCACCATGCTCGGTATACGTAAATATGTGCCAGGGTCTTGGCGCTGTTGAGAGGGGGGTATAGTTGATGTTGGCTATGAAATTTGGGTTCCTCTTAGCCAAACGGATATATTTCGTGTTCACGGGCTCCACCTGATCAGTGGTACGTGTCTCGGAGCACCGACCATTTGTCCCGATCGCTGCTGTGGGTATCTGTGGTAGATTGGGAGAGATGACGAAGTCACCTGGCAATATTAATGCATTAACAACCTCATTGTTGATGAAGTCATTCCCGCTGAATTCGGAGAAATCGTAATCAGAGAAGTCAAGGTCGTTGGGGAATCCAATCGTATCATTATGGTCCTCGACTGCCCACGATTGGAGCAAAGGTCGCACAGAAATTTCGGAGCCATCCTGGGCTGCTTTTCGCTCTCTTTTAGAAGTCGGTGCAGCTGGAGCTTCAGCAGCAATGTCTAACAATAGGCTATTCCATGCTTCGTCAACATCGCTGAGCTCTTCGAGAGAGACACTGTCAAGATTGTCCCAGTCAATGAGATGACCCTCAAGAGGCGTATCTACATCGGCCTCACCTCCGTCGGTTAGGCCAGGGTGCAGAGCCTGCTTTGCTTGACCATGGGCGACAGACATCTCTGCGATTCAAGGATGTGTCAGCCTCGTTTGGATGCAAACTCACGACGATTGGATGAATGTCACAACACAAAGATATAGTGTTGAGTTTGATGGGCTGAATTGCCGTGACGACGTGAGTACGAAGAGTAAATTTTGAGGATTTGAAGAGAGACCGGTGTTGAAAGTGTGTTAGTAGTATAAAATGTCATTGTGAAAGGATTGCAAAAAGGAAAGCCAACAAAGCCGTTCTTGTTCGCCTGATACCTTTGTTGGTACAAGCAATTTTTATTGGCTCTTATATGAATAAGTGACATTGTGGTACGAACAGTGTCAAAGCAGAAGCATTGAGACGGAACCAATAAAGTAAAGGCATCCCATCAGGTAACATAGTCAATGAATTAGACTGTATAGCCATTGACTGAGGACATGGTTTCAGTTGACAATTCCATGTTCAGAGGTGATTTTCTAACCTACATCTCTTGATTCAGCCAAGTTGTTAGAGATTGTGTAGAATTAGTATAATGCGAGGCAGACAAAAGTCAAGGTCAGAAGGTCTCCAAGATATAAGTATCCACACGAATGTTCAGAACAGGTCTGTGATAGTGTAAAGGGTTTCATCATGTGATACATTGGTCGATCGCACGGGGAAGGTTATGCCACGTACCTGGCATAGCCCTCATGCCCCCTTCGTTCGCCCTTGACGAGGAAAAGAAGAGGGGAAAGGAGGGCACGATCACTGTGTTTATACATAGCCCAGATCCGGATGCGTTGTTCGTACTGTGTTCATTGTTGACCATAACTAGCCATCTGAAAATTCATCCGTCTTAGATGAATTCTTCATATTCCTGTTCAACATCCTAGTAGTCATCGAGTTCGTACTAATACTTCCACGCATATCTGGCGCGGATAGACGTCTCGGTCTCCTATGCTCAGAAAGGAAAGGGTATTTTGCAGACCCATTTCCTTTGGCTTTGCTAGACAGAGTCTGGAGTATTCATCCTCTTCGGAAAGTAGGAACGCCTCCAAGGAAAGCGTACACACTCGATGCCGTAGGAACGACAGTCTAAAACCAAAGAACACAAAAAAAGATGCTGCAGATACAGGTTAGAGAGTGTTATAGCCACCACAGCACGAGCAGCGGATCGCCGAAAAGTGTTGATGTTATTATCTTCGGCGCTGGGAGAGATAGCGATGAACCAGGAAACCTCCAGGCAGATGCAATGCATGGCGCTATCTAAAAGATGTCTTTGTTGGAAGCCTCGTGAAAAACGATGATATCCCAAGTGAGCATTATTGACTCGCCCATCATGAGTAGCAACCTCGCCCAAAGGTCAGGCCTGCTGTTTTTGGCCTCGAACCTGCGTTTGTCACAGCCATTATCCCACACTTCTGCTGAACCTCCCCTTGAAATGCCCAACAAGAGGGGTGCAAGGTCATCGAATATGACTTCGCGCGGCTAGGCCTTCTGACCAACGCCAAGACTCAGGCAACGACAGCTGTTCAGCGTTGTGTTGGCGCCTCAGTAAGTCCAGATAGACGTCCAATTTGCACATGAGGCGTAGAACCAAAAAAGCCTGCAATGATGATTGTACGGAAGTATCTCGTAATTGTAGTTCCAACGATGGATAGTGCAGCTTGAAAGTATCACGACATTATAGCAAATTTGCGACCGAGTATCTCGCTGATTGGTGCCCAGACTAGTGGCCCCAGGCACAAGTCCACAAAGCAGGATAGTTAGTTCAAGAAGTGAAAGCTCCGGGCCAACGTGAGATTAATTCATGCTCTATCTCACCACCGGGAAAAAGCTGCGACCCTGCTTAGGAGCCATTAAGGTATCAATCAGTAGATTAATCCACACAATGCCAGGCTATGTCCTTCCTTAACGTCGTCTATCCATGTAGAGCGGTTGTGATAATCTTCGTTGGAAAAGGCCAATCCGTTGGCCGGCAGAGATCGTTCGAGCCATCGAAGTCAACGAGGGTCTTGGACCTGCTCTCGGCGAGTGATAGCGGACACTGCGTCTACTCTCTAAGCTCTACATGCGTAGAACTCGACCACTGCTGGTGGCCCTGCACATGCTGGTGCAGGTCATATTCACCAAGTCTGAGGCCACCTCTGCCTCTTCTTTGATCACAAACTTTGTCTGGGCCATTTTTATGGCTGCGTGTGTGTATTCAAGCTCTGAACGATAGAGTCTGCACCATGTAGACTGAATAGACCTGTGGTCCTCCGCGGGGATATTGAGAGTCAAGTTTCGCCCAAGGGTCCATGAGGTGTCGTCCGGCAACAGCCCCTAGTATAAAGACGTGAGTAGGGGTAATTTGGTGTGTAGAATTACTCTAGTTCTATTCTATCTAAATTCGGGATATTCTACTCCGTATCATCATCGAATCTTTGGTGTAGGACCTTGAAGATGTCGCTCAGCCGGCACTTCAGATAACGAAGTCGCTCGTACGATTCTTTGGGCTGCCTCGCCAGGCAGTAAGTTCGCTCGCTTCAAGTGATCACTCTTCTTGTGTGCGGAAAGCTCAGAAGTGATCATCGAGCCTTGCGGCCGGCATACTCTCGTCTTTATAAGCCTCAGTCACATTCTGTATAACACCTAATGGTTTGACAATTCCTTTGTTTCTTGCTTGCATTACTTCCTGGCTTGGAGTCTGCAGTCACTCGTTTACGTTTCATCAATGCTGTATAGTAGGATCTACTACAGCCTGACAGGTTCACATCTCCCAGGGCCTTCCCAAAGCACCAGGCGCAAACAGTATGGCGGAGGACAATCTGGAGCTACAGGGAAAGCTCAGGGAGCTTGACGTAGAGTTAGAAGAGGGGGAGATCACGCAGAAAGGGTACCAGAAAAGGCGGACCCTCATCCTCTCGCAATTTCTTGCTCCCCCGGGGGAGTCCGCAAGAGGTCTTCGTGTGCACTCCCCAGAAGACACAGCTCATCCATCCAACAATGGATCGCGTGCTGCATCTTTTGCGGCCCTCACCCAGCGTTCGGCCTCCCCGCGACCTGACATGATGCGCCAAAGCTCGGGTATGGGACCACAAGAACCACAGAGGCGACAATTAGGCGTCAGAAATCCAAGTCCTGAGCATCCATCATTGAATCAGGAAACATACAGTGGGCAGCCAAGCCTAGATGACGGAAGCTCCAACATGGTAGACAGTCAATACGCGTTCAACCCAGGAAACGACGGCAACTATAGCGAACAGCATGGTGGAGAGTATATCAACGGAGGACATACCAGGCAGTCAACCATGTTAGATCAAGCATACTTCTCGGACTTTGCGGGAGATCAGCATGAAGCACATGCACGGGACAGCTATGGAGGTGGACCGCAAAGATACTCTATGCAAGACACGTTTTCGCCAACTGCCAATACAGCCCCTCCGATGCTCAAGAATAGTGACTTGCCTCCCCTGGGTGTCCTAGGTCATCAATTGCCTCTGGAACCTCGAGATGTCCCATTCGCTGTCTACGATCCTCACAATGGCAATACACCTATGTCAAAGTTCGACAACATAGCCACTGTGTTACGCCACAGAGCTCGCACGAATCCAAAACAGCCAGCCTATTGGGTGCTTGATCAGAAAGGTAAAGAGATATCCTCTATAACGTGGGAGAAGTTGGCAAGTAGATCGGAGAAGGTGGCACAAGTCATTCGCGACAAGAGCAACTTATACCGTGGAGACAGGGTGGCGCTGATCTACCGCGATGCTGAGATTATTGATTTTGCTGTGGCCTTCATGGGTTGCTTCATCGCTGGTGTCGTCGCTGTCCCGATCAATGATTTCGATGTTTCAACAGCCAATCTCGCAGATTATCATAGATTGAACGTTATCCTAACGACGACGCAGGCCCATCTAGCTTTGACTACGGACGTAAACCTGAAAACGTTTCAGCGGGACATAACGGCCAACAAACTCAATTGGCCCAGGGGAGTAGAATGGTGGAAGACAAATGAGTTTGGTAGTTTGCACCCCAAAAAGAAGGATGAGATCCCTCCTCTGATAGTTCCTGATCTTGCATATATTGAGTTCTCCAGAGCTCCTACAGGAGATCTCCGCGGCGTGGTCATGAGCCATCGGACCATAATGCACCAGATGGCTTGCCTTAGTGCCATCCTACAAACCATACCCACGAACGGGAACGACACATTCAATTCATCATTGCGAGACAAGCAAGGGCGACCTATAATGGGAGCAGGCTCCGGGGAGATCTTGCTGAGTTATTTAGATCCCCGCCAAAGCATTGGTCTTATTCTTGGTCTTCTTCTAACAGTCTATGGTGGCCATACTACAGTCTGGATGGAAACTCGAGCCTTGGAAACGCCTGGTTTATACGCGAATCTTCTCACCAAATATAAAGCAACCCTGATGGTTGCAGACTACCCAGGCTTAAAACGAGTAGCGTACAACTATCAAGCCGACCCAATGGCAACGCGAAACTTTATGAAGAAGTTCGAGCCAAATTTCTCATGTGTGAAATTATGTTTGATCGATACCCTAACAGTTGATAGCGAATTCCATGAAGTTTTAGCAGACAGATGGCTGCGCCCCTTGAGGAATACGCGAGCACGAGAGTTGGTAGCGCCGATGCTCTGCCTTCCTGAGCATGGGGGTATGGTCATCAGTATTCGCGATTGGCTTGGCGGAGAGGAGCGAATGGGTTGCCCGTTGAAGATAAATGATTCTGAAGAAGAAGAGATTCAGGATGAGAAGAAGGACCAGAGCATTGCCTTGCCAGGAAATACATATGGCAGCCTGATTGGCGGCGGAACAAAACGTTCAACAGTTCAGAAAGGTCGGACTGAACTCAGCGAGGTATTGCTGGACAAGGAGTCTTTGAAAACCAATGAGGTCGTTGTCATTGCCATGGATGACGAAGCTCGACGGAGAGCGAACGAGCCAGGTACGGTCCGAGCTGGTGCTTTTGGATTTCCAATACCAGATGCGACACTGGCTGTCGTTGATCCCGAGTCGAGTCTTCTCTGCACCCCATATGTCATTGGAGAGATATGGGTCGACTCTCCTTCGTTATCTGGTGGCTTCTGGGCTTTGCCCAAGCATACTGAGACAATCTTTCATGCGCGGCCCTACCGGTTTCAAGAAGGAAATCCTACCCCCATGGCCGTGGAGCCAGAGTTCTTGAGGACTGGGCTATTAGGTTGTGTCATTGAGGGCAAGATTTTCATTTTGGGTCTCTACGAAGATCGAATCCGGCAAAAAGTCGAATGGGTCGAGCATGGCATGGAACAAGCAGAGTATCGGTATTTCTTTGTCCAGCACCTGATCATCAGCATCATGAAGAATGTTCCAAAGATCTATGACTGCACCGCTTTCGACGTGTATTCTAACGATGAGCATCTCCCAATCGTTTTGCTTGAATCTGCAGCTGCCTCTACCGCCCCCACGACTAACGGTGGCCCACCACGGCAGCTAGACACTGCATTGCTAGACTCTTTATCAGAGCGGTGCATGGAGATCTTGTATCAAGAACACCATCTCAGAGTGTACTCCGTCATGATCACTGCTCCCAATACTCTACCTAGGGTTGTCAAGAATGGACGACGAGAGATAGGAAACATGCTATGTCGAAAGGAGTTTGATTCGGGTTCTTTACCTTGTGTACATGTCAAATTTGGCGTAGAAAGAGCCGTTCTCAATTTGCCCGTAGGTGTCGATCCAGTAGGCGGTATCTGGTCTCCAATCTCTACTACAGCTAGGCAAGAAATTCTACAACATCAAGACAAGCAATATTCAGGGGTCGACTATCGGGAGGTTGTCATTGATGATAGGACGTCAACACCATTGAACAACTTCTCCAGCATAGTAGATCTACTACAATGGCGGGTCGCGAGGCAAGCAGAGGAGTTATCCTATTGCTCGATCGACGGACGCGGCAAGGAAGGCAAAGGCGTGAATTGGAAGAAATTTGATACAAAGGTAGCCGCAGTCGCACAGTATCTTCAGAATAAGGCCAAGGTCAGAGCTGGTGATCATCTTATCCTGATGTATACGCATTCGGAAGAATTCGTCTATGCCGTGCATGCATGCTTCTGCTTAGGGGCTGTTGCTATTCCTATGGCCCCCCTTGATCAAAATCGTCTGAATGAGGATGCGCCTGCATTCCTTCACATGATTGCTGACTTCCGAGTCAAAGCCGTTATAGTCAACGCTGAAGTGAATCATTTATTGGGCCAAAAGATAGTCTCGCAGCATGTTAAGCAGTCTGCGCAGGTTCTCAAGATAGCGATTCCTCCGTACTATAACACAGCGAAACCACCAAAGCAATCCAGTGGATGTCGAGATCTCGGTTTCACGATGAAACCTGCTTGGGTACAGCCGAATTACCCAGTCTTGATATGGACGTATTGGACGCCAGATCAAAGACGGATAGCCGTACAACTTGGCCATGATACTATCATGGGCACCTGCAAAGTCCAGAAAGAAACATGCCAGATGACCAGTTCAAGGCCTGTTCTTGGTTGCGTCAGAAGCACAATGGGTCTTGGCTTCGTTCATACCTGTTTGATGGGCGTCTTCGTTGGTAAGTCTACGACCATTTTCGAAGAATCTTTCGTTGATCTAAAAGCATAGGTGCACCAACCTATCTGGTCTCTCCAGTAGATTTCGCTTCAAACCCTATGTCTCTTTTCCTGACTCTATCAAGGTACAAGATTAAGGACACTTACGCAACTGGTCAGATGCTCGACCACGCGATGAACACAATGCCAGGTAAAGGATTTGCACTTCACGAGCTCAAGAACATGATGATCTCGACAGAAGGTCGACCTAGAGTTGATGTCTTCCAGAAAGTCCGCCTACATTTCGCAGGTACGGGTCTTGACCGGACGGCTATCAATACGATCTACTCTCATGTTCTCAACCCTATGATTGCATCCCGATCGTATATGTGCATTGAGCCTATCGAACTATGGCTTGACACTCGAGCTCTTCGGAGAGGACTAGTTTATCCTGTCGATCCCGACTCCGATCCTACGGCTTTGCTCATCCAAGATTCTGGCATGGTACCCGTCAGCACTCAGATCGCGATCGTCAACCCTGAGACTAACAGATTGTGTCATATTGGCGAGTATGGTGAGATCTGGGTCCAATCTGAGGCTTGCGTAAAGTCTTTCTACGGATCAAGGGACGCATTTGATGCCGAGAGATTCCATGGCCGCACCGTGGATGGGGATCCTCACGTGACCTATGTGCGGACAGGCGACCTAGGTTTCCTGCATAATGTGGTTCGTCCAATTGGTCCTGGAGGGCAACCGGTTGAAATGCAGGTGTTGTTCGTACTAGGTGGCATTGGTGAGACTTTTGAGGTCAATGGCTTGAGCCATTTCCCAATGGATATCGAGCGCTCCATTGAAAAATGTCACCGAAATATTGTGACCAACGGATGGTGAGTCGAACTGTTCCATACTAGACATGGTAGCAGAGCTGATGTTTATCTTTACAGCGCGGTCTTCCAAGCAGGCGGCCTTGTAGTTGTTCTCGTCGAGATCATGCGAAAAGCCTACCTTGCCTCCATTGTCCCCGTCATTGTCAATACTGTTTTGAATGAGCATCAGGTCGTAGTCGACATCGTCGCTTTCGTCTCGAAAGGTGACTTCCCTCGTTCACGTCTGGGCGAGAAGCAGCGCGGCAAGATTCTTGCCAGTTGGGTGACTCGTAAGATGCGCACGATCGCACAATTTGGAATCAGAGATCCCGATGGAGCAGACAGTCAAATCACCGAGGTTGCCGAACCCAGGAGTGGTATGGGTAGTGTAGTAGGCGTCGGAAGCTCACTGAAGAACGTCGAGACTGTCACCTCACCGCCACCTAATATAGGGTACGAACGAGCCCAAGATTATACCTCACTACCCACTGGCGTCTCCGAGATGCCGGCTACCTACGAAAGCTCGATCGTTGAGTCACCGCCTCTACCACCTCCCGAGGAAGATCGGGACGAGACACCCACGGAACCTCACCATTACAACCATTTCCTCCCAACCGACAATCGCAGCCATCATGGCTCAGCAGGATCCTACCCGACCTACAACACAGAACTGGAAGCACCGATACCACTAGAACCCACCTATACAGATTCAACCTCGTCGACAGAAAAATATCCCAATTACCAAGCCTACGCTGCCCATTCTGACCCAGATCCTACGCCCACCCATAATAGCTTCGATTTCGGCCCTGACCCACCTCCACCACCAGCCCGCTATGACTCCAAGCCTACTCTCCAAATTTTGAATCCAGATGAAGGCGATCTTTACTCGCTTCCCAGCCAAAAACGGTACACGCAGCATCTCCAAAATGACTACTTACACGATAAGCCTCACAGTCAAAATGGGAGCAACGGACTCATCCACACCCCCTCGAACGCAAGCTCGGATCATTACTCGATGGACGGCGAATGGCAGCAGGAAGCTATGATGCACATGAACCTTGCGCGAGACGGAAGTAGGACGGATAGACATGTGGGTGATAGAGCCGGAGGGGGCAGGTATGGGAAGTACGACGGAAGTGGTTATGGACACGCTATGTAATGTGAGATGTCAATGGCTGGCGTTCTTGTTGGGTGGACCGTGTCTACATTAACGTATAGTGATTGGGCATACTGAAGGGCATTCTCATGTATATACGAATCATATGGCGCAAAAGCATAATGTGAGTCTCGCATTGGCCTGATCTGCGAATTCTAGCTTCCTTCTATCCAAAAATGACGAATTGAGGAATCAAAGATGCCTCTGAGTACTTCAGGCTACATGAATATCACGATAAGGCGTCAACAGCCCGCCGTCGCGCCGCAATGGCGCTTGTGTATACTCGGAAGTAACTCGCTAGTAGTTGCATAAGACGAGGCCACGCGCTAAGATAAGGTCGGAGTCTTATCGCTTCGTCAAAAAGTTGGACCTCCTCCAACGCATCAGTTCGTTGTGTCAGCGATGGCTCCGCTCTTTATGGACTCTGATCTAGAGGATGACTTTATTCGAACCATTTCTGACAATGATATTGCCGAAGACTTACTGGAAGCCGAGGAGGAGTCCTTCGAAGCCCCCACCAACGCTACCCAAAATGGCAAGAAGCGCAAACGTTCCCATAATACCAATGAAGACCGTGAGCCTAAGAAGGCACATGGTGTAAGCAAGACTTCAAAGAGATATAAGAAGGACAGCAAAGACCCTGCGCCTTCGCCGAAGGACAGGATACAGACCGACGAGGAAGATCAGACATGGACCGCTGGAGGAGAAGACGATGGCGCGATGGACTCGGACTTTGAGTTTCAGGTCGAAGGGTTTGAAAATGGCATGACCGAAGACTTCGATGGGTGGGCTGTGAATGGTAGTACTCCAGCATCGGCAGTACGAGGCGACAAGAAGGGTGTGGATATCGATGAATTGATTGCACGGCGAAGAAAAGCTGACGCTGGGAAGACTGGAGAGGATGCTGTCAATGGCAAGGGCGCAAAAGATGCAGAGGCCGCCACAGGCGATTCGGACCATGAGGTGGATTCTGAAGCGGAGGGGTTGGGCGACGCGGATGACGATGATGATGAGACTATGGCGGAAGATGCATTCGGTATGGGTGCTTTGTCTGCAGATGAAGAGGAAGAGGGTGAAGAAGAAGATCGCGACCAAAGATCGGAAGCAGACTCAGACGAGGAGCCGATAGCAGAACATATGCCACATCCAGACGATGTTGAAGCAGATGTGTCCTCAGCAGATGAGATGGACGATATTACCGAGCGGGCGAAGAGGGAGGCTTTTTTTGCGCCTGAAGAAAAAGATAACAAGATTAAGGCTAAAGTCACTGGTCCAGGCTCCTTCCAGAGCATGTCCCTTTCTCGACCTATCCTACGAGGTTTAGCAGCCGTAGGCTTCTCAGTACCCACCCCCATTCAAATCAAGACGATACCTGTCGCTCTCCTAGCTAAAGACGTAGTCGGTGGCGCCGTCACTGGATCTGGCAAGACAGCAGCCTTCATCATCCCCATACTCGAACGATTACTCTACCGTCCCAAGGCTCCCACCAGCAGAGTGGCCATCCTCATGCCAACCCGAGAGCTGGCTGTGCAATGTTTCAATGTTGCCAGAAAGCTTGCTAGCTTTACAGACATAACGTTTTGCCAGCTGGTGGGAGGCTTCAGTCTACGCGAGCAAGAGAGCGTGCTGAGGCAAAGACCAGACATCATCATCGCCACCCCTGGACGATTCATCGACCACATGCGGAACTCAGCGAGCTTCACGGTCGATACGCTGGAAATTCTGGTGCTCGATGAAGCAGATCGTATGCTCGAAGACGGATTCGCAGACGAGCTGAACGAGATCCTCACCACAATCCCCAAATCACGACAAACGATGCTCTTCTCCGCCACCATGACCGACCGCGTGGACAAGCTCATCCGAGTCGGTCTCAACAGACCATTACGGCTGATGGTCGACGCTCGCAAGCAAACAGTCGGAACGCTGACCCAAGAATTCGTCCGGCTACGCCCAGGCAGGGAAGACAAAAGACTGGGGTATCTAATGTACCTCTGCCAAAACATCTACACGGACCGCGTCATCATCTTCTTCCGTCAGAAGAAAGAAGCCCACCGTGTCCGCATCATTTTCGGCCTCTGCGGCATCAAAGCCGCCGAACTCCACGGTAGCATGTCACAAGAACAGGTAATTCTTTCCCCCCTCCCCTCCAACCCCTCAACTAACCCTCCCCCCCTCTCCAGCGACTCACAGCCCTAACCTCCTTCCGCACCTCAACCTGCACCCACCTCCTCGCCACCGACCTCGCCTCCCGCGGCCTCGACATCCCCACCGTAACCACAGTCATAAACCACGAATCGCCCCAATCCCACGAAATCTACCTCCACCGCGTCGGCCGCACCGCCCGCGCCGGCCACCCCGGACGCGCCTGCACCATCGCCGCCGAGCCCGACCGCAGGGTCGTCAAGCAAGCCGTCAAGGCCGGAAAAGCGCAGGGTGCGAAAATCGTCTCGCGAATCGTCGACCCGGCGCTGGCGGACGAGTGGGCGGAGAAAGTCGCTGCGCTGGACGCTGAAGTCGAAGAAATCCTCGCCGAGGAAAAGGAGGAAAAATTGCTGAGTGGAGCGGAGATGCAGGTCCGGAAATCGGAAAATATAATCGAGCACGAAGACGAAATCAAGGCACGGCCAAAACGTACCTGGTTCGAGAGCGAGAGGGAGAAGGTGCTTGCGAAGAAGAAGGGGCAGGTGGAGTTGAATGGCGCTGTGGTGAAGAAAGGGAAAGAGGGCGGGAAGCTGTCGCATAAGGACAAGAAGAGGCTGGATGATGGGAGGGAGCGGAAGGAGGGGAAGGTGTGGAAGAAGGGGAGGGGGGAGGGGAGGGAGGGGAGGGGGAGGGGGGGTGGTAAGGTTGGTGGTGGGAGAGGTAAAGATGGTGGTGGTGGTAGAGGAAAAGATGATAGTGGTGGAAGGAAAGGTAAAGGCGGGAAAGAAGGGGGCGGGAAGGCGAAGAAGGTGAGAGGTGGTGGTCGCGTTGGTGGGAGGGGGGGAGGGGGAAGAAGATAGTAAGGTGAAGTATTTAGAGGAATTCACGAGTGTAAGTTGATTTGTGACATGTGCAGATGCATCACTACGTGCTATTACTGTTGTCCTTTTCCTATTCAACTGTCCGGTTCTGTATCCTTCGCGATCATGGACCTCTTCACATCTCTCTCTCCCCTTACCTTGCAATTTCCCTCGCCCGCTATTCTATCATGGGCAGCAATATCAAATCATCTCACATATACAAATCATGGCTTTCTTTCAGTGTCAATACTCTACCTCAAGAATAACGCATGACGGCGCTATCACGAATGATGAACTGTCACAGATGGCCTTTTGCACGCAGGTCTCCACACAGATGGAATAAAGAGTTGAGATTTTGATTTTTTTTCCAATGCTAATCGTGTATATGTAATAACTGCCATAATGATGCTAGAATACCATAAATGAAAAAGAAACATGCTTTTGCTATTCCGTCTTCAAGATTCAAGATCAACAAGAAGCACCCGTGGGATGGATGGTCTTGATGAACATGATCTGCCTATCGAATAGTCTTCTGAAGGATATCTGTCAGCCAAAGTGTAGAAATGCTTAATGAAATGTATGCAATCTATGTTGGGGAGTTGTGTCCAATTTTTTGTGTTGTGAGATCACACCAATCAAGTTCTACCAGAAGGGTCTATGCTTGGGTGGCTGTATCCAGATTTTGTTCTTTCTTCCACTATCCTATTCGTTGACCTCTCATAACCGCATGCCGGTAATGGGATTCACGAGATAGGAGATGGGGGCAAGGCTGCACTCGTTCGCAGGACCATCTGAGCAACGTCGACACTAGGATCAAAGTCAACACGACTACAGATAACGATCAAGAACTCAAGACTTACTCCTTGCCGAACTTGTGACCCATGCCTGGTAGAGTACCGCAATATTTGAATTCATTCTTCGAGGAAAGCCAATCCTTCTTCCATTCGACATCCATTTTGCTGTCCTCGTTGTGCAACAAATTCACCAGGATAGTCTTGACAAGGCAGTGACTACCGCCGATCCAGTGCGACATTTTGTCCTTGCCTAAGAATGGGGCGCATTCGAGGAGATTGTATCCAGGATCAAGTGCGGCAAGCATTCGGTCGAGCATAGATCTCCCAATGCCTTGGTGAAGATGATCGCGATGGACCCACATCTCCAATTCGACGGTAAAGCGGTATGCGTGAGTCTGTTGACCGTAATCTGCTGCAAACGCAAAGCCAACGATAGTCTCGGATTTCTTTCGGTGGACATCACAAACGTTGGTGATAGGCTTCGAGCCCATATGGACAGCGACGAGGAAGGGATCGTGCTCGTCTATGGTTTCCTGCAAACGCGCATGCCAGTAAAGCTCGTTCGTCTCCTCCAAGTCGTGCGCACAAGCAGTCTTGAGAACATAATGATTATGCAGGAAACACACTTGACGCATGTCTTTGAATTCGGCGGGACGCAGGTAAATATTTGCAGCGGGTGCGTGCTCATTAGGAGGGTATACTCGGTTCCTCTCTTCTTCGATATAACGCTTCCTAACCTCTCGCTTCTCTTCCTTTGACATACGCCCTCGACTGGAGGGGGTGGTATCGCCCATACTAGAAGAGTACTTTGCCTTGTAAGCTTGGATGCGATCATCCGCGTTCAAATGTCGCTTGGCTTGATTGAATTCATCAGGGTTTGGTTTGGTAATAGGGTGCGTGATGGTGATAGGACTCATCAGCTTGTTGTCGACTCTATTAACATCGGCCTCCGGATTGACCGCGTGATCTTCGGTCCAAATTTTGATGCCGGCCAATTTCTCATGGCTTTGGCGATCATGTTGAGCCCGGACCTCCCAGTCTTCACCCAAGAGTGCAGGTATCATCTTACCATCCCAGCCCACAAGATTTGATACTTCATTGTCCGGGTCTAGTCCACTTGCCGGCTTCTTCCCTTTTTTCCCAGCAGATTGAATTTCATGGGGCGGAGTAATGCCATCTAAGGGCGAGCTCAATTTACTGTTCTGTCGCAACCTCGTCACGTCTCTTAGGGCCTCGGAATGAGTGCCAACGGCGACGGCACACGGATCCTGGGGTACGGGAGCGGGTTGGACTGCCGCCCGCTTTCGGTGCTGTGTCTCTGTTCCAAGTGCAGGAGCCTTATGCTTCTGCTGCGAAGCTCTTAGGTGAGGTGGACGCGTGTCAATATGCTCCCCCATCTGTCGAAGCTTGGACGCGACTTGCTCATCATCGAACCCCGCTTGCAAGCCGACAGCAAGTCGCTCATCATCATGAGGGTCCTCAGCTGCTAGAGCGGCAGCAACCTGTGCATCGTTTTCGATATCCACAGCATGCTGAGCAGCAGCAACTTCTTCGTCAATATCGATCTTGGATGCAGGGGCCTCATGATTAGAGGGGCTAGCCGGAGAGAGAGAATGAGATACGGGCCATTTCTTTTCTGTTGGTTCAACCTGTAGATGACTTGAAGGTGTGTCATCCTTGATCTTAGCATCAGGCTCCTTCCAGGCCTTGATGCCCTCGTCTTCATTGTTTGCCAGGGAGTGGCCAATAGACTGTGGAGACTGACGTGGACGATGGTTGGTCTCCCCTTTGCTTGCCTCGGTGGCCTTCATTGATCCATCAGTTGGAGAGGTGCCTTGACCTCTCAGATGAGGAGGAACCTTGGCAGTCCCCTTCGGAGTAGTAAGGTGTGCCTTCGGCTCTTCCATCACTGGCAACACAGACGCTGTGTTCTCGAGAGCTTTTGCAGATGTGGGGGTCCGAGGCTGATGAATGCTCGTTGGCTGCTGCGATGGGTTCAGGGTCTGCTGGATATTGGCCATTTGACGGTTAAAGGAACCAGCAGGCCAAGTGACCTCAGCCTTCTTCATTGTTGACGTGATGACAGTGCTCTTCGACCCTATCAACTTGTAGGGTGGCAGATTGCGGAAGTTGGCAGCCACTGGACCTTTGTAGTCGGGTGTAGGCAAAGTGGAGCCTCTCATCCAATGTGGACTGTCAATAGGGTTGACGCTATTGTCCCACTCGGGTTTAGGAGGAGGGGCAATATCAGTATTGACTGCCCTCAACCAACATGACTGCTGTGGCTCGTCATTGGTGATAAGTTCAATGGACGAAGTCTCGCTTGGGCTTGGCTCGTTGGTGACAATGGGGACAGGATCAGATCCTGGTCTCGATGTGTCTACAGGGATAGTCTGGACTAAGGGGATAGACATGGTACTTTCGTTGAGACTTGCCGCTTTTTCCAGAACATGAGAGGGTACTCTTGGGCTGCAAGCCTTTGCCAGCAGTTCTGGGATCACTTCGTGCTGCTTATGAGTAGTCTGCCCCAGCAAGGAGGTCGTTAAGATCTCCAACGTCGCAGGTGATTCTGCTTGCCTGTTCTTGGGAAGGGCCTCGATCTCTGGCTGGGATGGAGAATTTGCGGATTGCTGAGGCTGAGTGACAGCCTCTGCTTGTCGTGGGACTGAAGGTGTGACTTCAACGTCCACCATCAGATTGGATTTCAGAGTGGTCGCAGGCTCTCGATGTTGGGTGACAGCCTCTGCTTTCGGTGGGACTATAGAAGTGACTGCTGTGTTCAAATTCGACTTAGACTTGCCAACTTCGGTGGGTTGAAAGCCACGGGGTCGACGCGGAGCGCTGTTACTGCTGACACTGGGAGCACTAGAAGGCCAAGATCCGAGAGCTTCGTTTTCATCTTGGTTACTTGACCTTGCATGTGATTGGCCTATAGTCTGTTAATTTCACCTTGCAAAATCTCTCATAAAGTGAGGTGAAGAATACCTCGGACACTAGGAATAGCACCTCGTGAGGTATTCATGTGGTCTGTCTCGTAGGTCAGCATCAGGGTTGAGACAGTCTCGTCGCAGCGACGGCAACCAGGCGAAAGTGGAATCCTACCTCCACCACTTGGCCGATGGCCACTTGCACTGCTTGTTCGGTTGACCCGACCTAGCCTTCGAGACGCCTGAGCAGATGAAGTAGTAGTTGTAGTAGGAGTGGGTGCTTCAATTGATCTGTATGAATCGGGATCGGTGTGTGGAACAATAGGATTGAGATGCTCGGTGATGGCTGGCAAGTATTGTTGGTGTTGAGATGATAACACCAGTGAGTTTTGCTGTCTTGACTCACTTCCTGCCAAGACACTTTCACTCTCTTGCACCACAACACCAGCACTGCCGTCGTACTCCTTGGCTGCCGCTTGAGATCGCCCGTCACCGCTTCCATTGGGAGGTGCCAGGCTTCGCCCAGGATGATATGGCCGTTCTTTGTGCGCGCTTGCTACGACACCTCTGTCCGACGTCGAGACTGGACCACCCTTATGATCGGTAATCATGGGAAGACAAAATTGCGCTCTAGGATTCCTTCCACTTTGCTTGATGCTATCGTTGCTCCCTTCTCCAGGCCCGTTGGTGGCACGCGTTCTGCCTCTCATTTTCTTCCATTTGGACTTGCTGATATTTTCGCCAAGCTGTGTTGATGGAATTTCGATGCCATGATCCAGATCATTGCGTCTATGCTCGATCATTCCATCCCGTGGGTTCTCCGACCCAAGGGACTGACTACTTCGCTCATTCTTACCAAAGTGTTGCGGTTGGAGTAGCTCCAATGTTTGACTACTGGGCGTGGGTTGGGCTCTCGTATTGTTGTCAGGCTTCTGCTGTGTATACTTGCTGGGAAGGACGTTTTGTCTCTTCCGCAAAGGGCCTGCGCCTTGGGCTAGAGAATCAACGTCCGGGATACCCTCGTGGACAAGGTTCTCATGACCGTCCCCTGAGTGTACACGTAAGGAGGCGTTCTTTTCTGACTTGGCCACCCTCGTTCTTTTCGTTACGGGTCGCTTGCGCCATATCCTTGGAATATCACATACTCCACCTGCAGTATGGTCCAACCGCCCTTTGTGTGTCTTGAAAGTAGTAGGATCAATCGAGGTGGATGGTGTGAACTTTACAACATTGTGCTTGTCCTCGCACGAAAAAGATATACTGCTTCGCCCACACTCACTGAGCACGGGAGGGCTTGAAGATTGGACGTTGGGCTTTTCGACCTTTACTGATCCTGATCTTGCGATGCGGGTGATGCCCAGCATAATCCCGTCGTCTGGCCGCTCGTCGCCATCAATCTCGGGCATCAAATCAGGCCTCGACCTCCTAATTTCGATGTTTTGTTGCGCCAGGTCTGTAAGCCTGGACTGGACGTCTCCTGAAGGGAATGTGGCATCTTCTTCTCGCTCTTTCTGCTCCTCCGATACTATCCAGGCTATAGGTCGGCCACATCGAATTTCATCACCGGGCTCTTCTCCGGAATTATCCGAAACAATAACTACAGCACAATCGGAAGCTTTGCTTGATGCACACGCGCCATGGACATCGGTCTCCAAGCTCCGGAAGACCGCATAGGCAGCAGCGCCCATCCGATCACTATCATACCCTCGATCCTGAACTAGCACTGGTCCTGGACACACGTTGGAAACGTCCCCGATTCCTGTTGAAGAAATGGTAGATGGGGATTGGCTGTTGATTGTTCGTCTGTGCGACGCTTCGTCAGGCTCAATTCCTGGATTGATGACTATACTTTCCTCTTGTGGTGTACCGATCATGAGTGGCTCAAGCAACAATAGTCTCTCGAGCATAGTCTCTAACGTCAGGCCTTGTGCCGACAATTTCGAAATCGCAGCGTCAGTGTCCACGGACACCACTCCTTGATCAGTCACCCTATCGGTGATGGTCTCGTCGCGAACATTTGACGAAGGCAATGTGCTTTCCTCAGGGATGGGTTTCTCCGGATCCATCATGGCTTCCTCCTCTTGTTCAATTTCCATTGCATGGAGACAAGCCTGTGTTGTAAGAACCATGGACAAGATGAATATCGCAGTTTCCAAAACAGTAGGCAATACCTGATTGTTCTGTAATATGTGGGCATAAGCGGAGGGCAGTCACTCACGGAAGACAAGCGCAGTAAACCCTTATCTCAAAGTGGACAACCATCAACACAACTACTTCTAATTACCTTTCCACGGCCCAGCATATGGCGCGATGCTCTCAATACTTCGCAAAGCTCGACTAAAGGATGAGGAGATGAGAATTTTGATGCTGTGAGAGAATTTGAGAGGGGGGTTTGGCGAGGTTGCTAAGCTTGTGTAACAGCGGATTAGACAATGCAGGCAAGACTACGATCGTCAAGCAATTGATGAACGAAGACGTGAATACCGTCAGCCCTACTCTTGGCTTCATTATCAAGACGATTGAATATGAGGGGTAAGCGACTGAGCGTCTCAACACCAGGGCGAAGTATTGACTGCATGTAAAGCTACCGACTCAACATCTGTACGCAAGTCCCATCACTCTCCAGGCAATGAGCATGCAGATATGGGAGCTGATGTGAGCTCAGGGGACGTTGGCGGGCAGAAGACATTGCGATCTTACTGGCGCAATTACTTCGAAAAGACAGATGCTCTAATCTGGGTAGTGGATGCGACCGACCGAATGCGCATGGGCGATTGTAGGGAGGAACTTGTATCATTGCTCGTTCAGGAGGTCAGACTCTCCCCCAATGGTGAACGTCGAACAAACCTGATCAGCGAGCAGCGCCTAATGGGAGCCAGCCTGCTCATCTTCTCCAACAAAACGGATGTGGATGGCTGTATGAATGAAGAAAAGATCCGAAGTGTAATAGAATGCCGATAACTAAGATTGGGAGGAGGGGAAAATTACTGATATGCCCAGGAACTACAACTCGATGGGATCAAGACACACAAGTGGAAAATCTACACGTGCAGTGCAATCACGGGAGTAGGATTGAAGGAAGGACTGGGCTGGGTGGTCCAAGATGCTAAAGAGAGGCTCTTCTTGTTCTGATACATCAACACTCGGTACCTCCAAAAGGGGTTGGAGGTCTCTGTTTAAGGCGGAAAGTGCGGGCTTGCGAGCCCTGCAAGCCGTCCGGCGATATGTAAAGCTGATAGGCTGCGCTTGGGTGTGGCGTTGACCCAAGAGAATAGAACTAGCGTCAGTACCTGCGGGTCACAACAAACAGGCCTGGTGCTGACTGCTGCCAGAAATACATTGTGTTAATCAATCTCTGTCAATTCACTTCTGCGAAGATATCTACCCATTCAATTGAGGTAGCAATTGCGTTTCGATGCATTGTGATTGCCCCTTCCACAGTCTTTACTGCCAAGACCAATTAACGAAACCCTGAAGCTCGCTGTAGATCAACACATCCTCTTCGCTGTAGTCCATTGACTGCAGCATCCCGAGTCTGTGCTGGACACAAAGGCTCAGATGCCTATCACCACCGATGCCGACGGCTCCGAAGATGTCAATGACTTTCTGTTGCGAATCAAAGAGCTGGGCGATCAACGCGATAAGGAGGACGAAGAGAGGACCAGAAAACTCGAAGAAGAAATCGTACAGGGGCGAAAAGAAAGACAAGCACGGAGAGCTGGTCAGGAAACCTCATAGGGCGAATCTACGTAATATGAATCAAAAGACTAATACAATGCGTTGGCAGAACGCGCCAGGTCACTCTCGCCCACCAAGGAAACCCCTTCGAACGCGGGCACTCCAGGCTCAGCACGTTCGAAGAACGACGTGTCAATGCAGGAAGAACTCTCGTGGACGCCCTCGATCCAAAAACCCTCTGGTGCTGGGGCGAATAGCGATGATGCCCCTCAGAAAACCAACGGCGCCCTGTCGAAGGACGGCAGTCCAGGCTTCGACACTAAATCTCGAGGACTGCCTCAACCATCATCAACGCCCCCGATCTCCAGTACATCCCCCAACGCAGCAATGCCCCTTGCGCGTGCTGGCACCCTCTCGTGGCAGCAGCGCCCTACATCACGTGGATCTACAGGGCCGAGGAGTCGACCTTTGTCTGTGTTAGCTTCGGACAACAATGCCGCGAAGCCATCGCGAGCAAGTGCAGAACCAGACACTGGGAGCAACAGCAGTATATCAAGGGGTCAGATTGCGCATTCGCTTGGGTCTAAAGATCCGTCATGGTTCAAGCAGACGCAAGATCGTGGTTTGGGTTCAGCAGCATTGAGGAGGAATCAGGTGGAAGACGCGTCGAATACGAGATCAACCACGGGCAGCATGCGCCTACCAGGGATGTCGAGAGACAGCTCAGCGGAGCCTGAAGGTCACCCAAGCTCTCCACCAGAAAGCGTCCGATCAAACCCCATTGTATTACGAGGTAATGCAAGAGGGAATCACTTCTCTAGCTCCGCTTCTACCTCCTCTTTTAGCAGTATGCGGTCACCCTTACCGACTAGGAGCAGTCAGATATTGGAACCACCCTCTTCTGATTCAACGTCTACATCAGGCGTCGACGACAATTCCTCACTTGGCCGAACGCTAGCAATGTCACCTGCGCAAGGACGTATCTCTCCGGAGCGCATGGATCGACCTGCATCGCCGACCAAAGGTCTCGGAGGATTCGTACAAAGTGCGATGTTGAAACGGTCGGACAGCGTCAATAAGAGGTGGAGCGCACAGCCGGGACCTGGTCTGAGCAGAGGGAATTCTATAGCGAGCAATCTGAGTAGCTACGGAGTTTCGCGATACCCAATGGGTGGGGTTGCTCCTCTGGTGGAGTCAAGACCTAGCAGCACGAGCCGTGAAGGCTCTCCAAGACCCAATTCTAGACCAACGTCAAGCCATAGTAGTACCACTGTTACCAGAAGGGTTGGCGAAGATGACAGGCAGGATACATCCACAAGTCTGGCCAGCAGTGCATCAAGATCTCGAGTTGATGAAGATTCCCCACATCCAATCCCTCAAGAAAGCGAATCCCTTGCGCCGACGGAAGAGATCATGAGTCCTCCAGCAAGTCCAAGCAAGAAATGGAGCCCAACAAAATCAAGCTGGCTCGAAAATGCACTGAACAAGCCCGATTCACCCAAGATAAGATCACCCGCTCCTCAGCAGCCGGCTTGGATGTCAGAAATCAGCCGGGCCAAACAACATAGAGGGAGTGTCGATTTAGGAAAAGAAACCAGCAATTTCAAGGAAGTGGCTATTGGTGGGCTAGTGCGCTCTCCTCCGCCAGGCGCTGGCTACAAAACCCCAACCATTGGTGGTCTCCCAAGTGGCTTCAGCGCAGGCGTGGCTGCGAAATCTCGAAACGGTAGCATAGATGCTGCTGCTCAAACAAGCGCTTCTCCAGATCCCACCAAGATCAACGGCAAAGCTTCTGCAATATCATCAAAGGAGGTGCCACATCCGGATCCACCGTTCAAACAAAACCGGACCGCTAAGGACAAACCTGCCATATCAGCTGATACACATCTAATTATACCACCTGCAGCACCTCCAACCACCCCTCGATTAAACTCGCGCACGATCTCGCCTGCCCCCAGAAAAACCAAGCCTGAGACGCCTCCGAAAAAGGAGTTTATATCGCCACTCAAGCCGCGGCAGATTTCTGGTGAGAAAAAGGCTAAAGAAGAACCTGAATTCAAGAATGCATTTGGAAATCTGAAGCGAACGCAAACCAAAAATTACCTTGCTCCCGATGAGCTCAAGGATACTATCATGCGCGGGAAGGCTGGGCTGGCTCAGACCGGAGGACCCAAGAAGACCGAACGGAAGGATGAGTTCAAAGAAAGCATCCTGCAAAAGAAGCATGGAATGGTACCCCCTTCAGCTTCTACCCGGATAACGAGTGCTTCCTCCAAGATCCCTGATCAATCTACCCCGGAAGCTATCGCCAAGAGGAAAGTGTTGGGACGGTCGGATAGTGCTCAGAGCATCGGTAGCATGGAGGAAGAAAAGCAAGCGTCGAAGCCTGAAGCATTAGCTAAGCTAGCGCATCTACGGGACAAGCCCAAATCTATACCTCCTGGAAAGCCGTCCAGTGCACCTGTATCATTGCTAAAGGATACAGCAACCAAAAATTTCAAAGGTGATAATTTCGCTTCCTCATTAGCGGGCATACTCCAGCGAGGCCCTTCACCTTTGGCGGGTAACTCTATCGCGGTTGAACCTTTTGAGGACAAACCTGACGGCAGACTACCAGAGAAAGCAAGAGAGTCAGAAATGCCCTTAGATGGACCACAGTTGACGCATGTAACCAAAGCAAGGGCTAGGGGACCCAGAAGAAGACTCCCTACAGCTAGCAAACAAGTGGATTCGGCAAAATCGCCACAAGCTGACTCAGAGCCTCAAACAGTTCCTGGAGAAAGCATTACGTCAATAGGGAACCGAACCTCCATGGCAGACAACCTCTCTAAGATTCAGACGCCTCCTAGCGAGCCCAAATCACGACCACTGTCGAACATCACCCATAACAACAATAACAATCGCAAGTCTTCCCAACCGCTCTCTCCTCGGAAGCCATCGACGGATATAGCGCCGCTGTTGGGCAGCAAATTTGCTTTACCCATCCATCAAGTAAGGAATGAAGACGTAGAGCCCAAGTCCTCTCCACCTCTCATACAAAAGCCCGCGAAAAGTCACAAAGACTCCAACATCCCACCATCATCGATATCTACCTCCGCAGCTACTCCTACCGCTTCATTAGAGCGATCACAACCGCAAGAGCCACAATCAACTTCGTCAAGGGAACAAGAGGTGGGCGAATCCAAAGCGAAGGAGGACAATCCAGCTTTACCTTCTGTGAAGGGAGTAGCGGCTATATGGGGCCAGTCAGCGAAGCCATTGCAACCAAGTCGTGCTAGATCACCCGTTAAGTTGCCCACACGTAAAGATGAAGAGGCTGCTATGGAAGAGGCTGGTCTGAGGGCGAAAGAGCCCGTTGGCTTGGCCAACCAAACACCTGTCAAGGAACGCCAGCAGTCGGTCGAGCGTGAACAGTCAATAACCACCCTATCGCCCAAGTCTCCGCCTCTGCCCGGCAAGAAGCCCTCATCAATCTCGAACAAGGTCCCTTCTGCTACCCTTTCACCACCAGTCCCTGCCCGAAGGCCATCTTCGATAACTAATTCTTCTTCACTTGTAAAAGAGGTCTTTGCTGATATATTCGACGAGCCACCAAATTTTAAAAGCAGAATCACTATCGACACGCAAGCAATACTCGATTCCCGCTCTTCGAATAAAAGCAGCCAGAAAATCAAAACGCTTCGGAAGCAGATCTTTGAGATTAGTGACGACTGGAAGTTAGTCCCTGTCCCTTCGCAGGGAGAGCACATCCTCTTTGAGGAAAGTTCGTATGTTTGCACACATGTATTTGGTACCTCAACAGGCCAACGGATGACGGAAGTGTATCTATGGTTCGGAGACGGTAGTCCCGTGGCTACTTTTGAAGATGCTCAGCTGTTCGCCAAACGGTTCGCGAAAGACAACAATGGCAAACTTATTGTTCTCAAGCAAGGTAAAGAAACGACAAATTTCTTCCAAGCGCTCGGCGGGATTGTTATCACACGGCGTGGATCGTCTATTCGAGCAGATGCATCAGCTAGCTCAGGCACTGCATACATGCTATGTGGACGTCAGCACGTTGGACAAATCGCCTTTGACGAGGTTGACTTTGGTCCGCGCAGCTTATGCCAAGCATTTCCTTACATCGTCTCGGCGCCAGATGGGAAACTTTACCTGTGGAAAGGGAGCGGCTCCGGTGCCGATGAGCTAGGCTGTGCTAGGCTTATTGGAATGGATCTAGGTCTCACAGGCGAGATTGAAGAAGTGGACGAGGGTCGCGAGCCTGATGTTTTCTGGGAAAGCTTCCCGAGCGGTAAACGCGACACTGTCACCGAACAAGCGAGTAAAAGACAGCACTGGCATCTGAAGCCGTCGTGCGAGAAATATTCAATAAGGCTTTTCAACATTGGAACGCCACGGCCTAAATCGGGCTCAGGGCCCATCCAAGGAGCAATGCAGTGGGTTCGAAGGGGCAGCGCACCTGCCAGCGACACGAACACGCCATCGATGGCTCAGATCAGGGAGGTCATACCGTTTGCACAGTCGGACCTATCTGACGATGGAGTCTTTGTGCTTGATGCCTTCTTTGAGATCTTTGTGTAAGTTATATCCCTCTCACTGCAAGCTACCTCATTCACGTTAATTAACTCAACTACAAGCATCCTGACCATCCGCTCCCCCACTCCTGCGCCCCACCAGAAGTCCACAGAGGCATCAGCATTCCGCGCCGCTTTGCTCTTCGCCCAAGAATACGGTATCCTGGCCGCATCGGCTGAAGATCGACCTTTCGTACCGCTCGGCTCCGTGGTGATTTGCTCCAGAGATGCGTCCAGTGCTGACATAGTATCGGTACCTGAAGGCATGATGCGCGCGTTTAGGAAATGGAATGGTGGGAGGACGAAGGTTTATAAAGTTATGTCGCTGACGGCGGCCCTGGAGGCTACGGGGGAAACGAGATGAGGGGTGGTGTCGAGGGGTTTAATGTTCGTATGGAATACTACAGGATGCATGTGCCATGAGGAATGCAGAGTAGGAAACGGATTTCGTACAGCGGCGTCTGGCGAACGGACAGGAACAAGGGGCACCTGGATAGCTACTACGCTTGGTACGTCCGTACTTTATAGTATGCTCTTTCTTGTACATATCTTACATATTCATTGAACCTTTCTTCTCGCTCATTGGTTCACTCTTATGTGTGCCTTCCATCCATCTATCTATCCTTGATAGGACTTCCGATGCGTAAGATTGGGAAAGGTACAACAGTGTGTCTGCTTTGGGGTGCTTTGCTGTAGATGTGGTAGAGATTATGGAGATGAGTTGGGTTCTGGTGATTGGAGGTGGGTGGATGGGGGATGGGGGAGGGGTGGAGGGGTGGAGTGTTGGTTGGTAGTGGTGGTAGAGAGATTATTGGGAGGAGGGAGAGGAGCTGGGTTTGGGAGATTTGTTGGGGATGGGAATGTAATGCAACGTAATGGGAGTGGGAGAGGGAGAGGGAGGGAGAGGAAGAGGATCATATGAAAATGGTGACTGGGTATAATCCGCAGAAAGCATGAGACCTTCTCATCCATCACCAATCAAAAGGCAGAGCTCTGCGCGGCAAGTCTTGCGATTCAGGTGTACGGGTTGGAATACTCATCCCATCAACATCTCCATCTGACTTTAGATAACTAAATCCATCATCCTAAAAGCCTCTCAGCCTTCTATACAATAGAATCCTATATGCGAATCATGTTAGTTAATTACGAGTCTTATCTAACCTTTGCGAAATTTCCCCCAAAGATCGTCAATAGGTAGCACGATTGTGAATCGAAAGTGCTTCTGGAACATCGGGTGGTTCGTTGGCGTTTGACTTCTTGTCCTTGGTATTCTTATGTATATTTTACCCTTTCCGGTGATGAATTGTATAATAGTACACTGACGATTTTTGAGACTTGAGGAGCAAAGGTTTGAAAATACTGCTGCAGATGAGCTTCATAGGCTATTGTTGCCGATGGCATAGGTTGATCGTCTTACGACTCAAATGCGAAGATCTATTGATTATTCAATGCTTTTGGCTGTGAATGAGGTAATTCCGTTGGACAGAGTTATTAGACTAATGAAGACAGTCATGATCATTAGGATCGTTAATATATGAAGGAACGGCAATTCTTGGATGTCGATGGGATCGAGTCACTGAGAAACCTGGTCTTGATCACTGGGATATCAGTAAGCTGAAAGGATTGAGAGAAGTATGGCTGAAGCTTTGAAAGCTGGTGAAGGGGTGGAGAAGGATACTTCAGTACGTCTGGAAAACCGAGAGCTTCGTTCAGGTGGCAGCGTTGAAAGAGAGGGTAAAAGCAATTCGTGTTTTTATTTGACATATAGCAACTAAATCAATGTGTGGGGCAACGATGCAAGAAAGGCAGAAACCAAATTTACAGATTGCGAACAACGTCTCTTGAGAAAGGCTGACTCGACGAGAGCAAATGTGATTTAACATGCCAGGGTATCTGTCTATCCCAAGTCTATAACGTGCAAAAGTCCCATTCGACTTACAGAACTCCTGAGCTATACTCTGATCGCAAGCAGAACCAAAATTCCCCCGTGCCGAAAGTACACCCTTCGATCAAAGCCCAATCATAATTCCTTCTTCCAAAAATGCTCCGGCTTGTGGCTCGTTTCGAAGTCGATGTGCACATAAGCTCGTTCGACATCCGGCAGACTCTCCAACTTCATCTGCAACTCCTCGGCCACGTCGTGAGTCATTTTCAATGTCTGTGCGGGATCCATGACGATATCTACCTCGACAATAATCCTCGGGCCAGAATGATAAGCGCGGACGGTGTCAATGGCGACTATATCTGGCGAGTGCGTCATAGCGATATAGGTGATCCATTGCTGCATCTGGGTGTCGGCTGTGACGCCGATGAGCAGCTGGAACTCGCTATAGGCGGTGGATAGCCAGAGGTAGGAGATGAGGACCGAAAGGATGATAGCGCCCATTGGGTCGATCCACCACTTCAGTCTGCTGCCGCCAACAGAGGTGAGAAGACCGAAACCGTTGATGAAGAGATCGTTACGGTGGTCTTCCCAAAGGATCCGAATTTGTGAATATACATTGCGGAGGGTCCAGCAGTAGCAGAACAACGCAAGCTTTGTCAGGCCTGCGATAGCGACTGCGATGACTGAAGGGAGATGCAGACTTTTGGTCTCGTGTTGGTTGGCTGCCTTCAATTCTAACAAGGAGAGAACGATGATGATCCACGACACGGCGGTCATCAGGAAGCAAAAGACGATGTTGCCTGCTGTTTCAATGCGAGCCTTACCGGAGGGAAAGCGCCGGGGATCTACTCTTTTCACGGCGCGATTGCAGATGATGAGCGTGACGTTGGACATGGGATCGAAGATGGCGTCGGCCATGGTGGTGAAGAGGGAGAGCGAGCTCCCTGCCGAGATAGCAGCGTAGCATTGTAGGACAGCGAGAGCTAGATTGGCGGCGAAGGAACCTCGGACCGCTATTTGATATTGCAAATGATTCTCCCCCTCAAATATTTTGGCTTGTCGAATATGCTCGTCGACGGGCTTGAGCCACTTGTGGATGTTCTCATTCTGATTTTCATAGAAATTTTGCAACTTTTTGGCCCTGTATGCTTCCTTGTTGAGTGTGATAGGACCGTAGCCATCCCGTTTCCGCGACGTGTTCGCACGTATGAGATCTATTTCACTATCGGTCTTGAGCTTCCCCGAGAGCTGATATGGATCGTTGTCGCGAGAGTAGTCTGGGGGATGATTTTCGACGTCGACACCGGATGCGGTCGAATGACGGGGAATGGCATCGTTCTCGACGTTCGAAGGTTCCAAAGCAGTACTTGTAGCCCGTTGGGTAGTTGTGACCGAGGGCGTTTTGGTGATCGGCGCTGTTACTGTTGCTGGGTCTGATTTCTCCGAATGGGAGGGAATTTGGAGGGGTGGCATGGAGAGGGTGGTTGGGAGGTCAGACATATTGATGCTGGGGGGAGACGAGCTCCTATTTTATCGTAATACTCGCAAACGAAAGAATGGATGCATTATAGAGAAGAAGGTGAATAATTGAAGATATAATTCGGCGGTTCTGTTGCCAAGCTGGAGATCTCCACTTGGCGGGGCTTTGACAGGAGCAGCCTCCTGCAACAACCCCGCGTGGATAATTGCTATAATCACGATAAGGTCCAACACCTTCAAGATGCCAGCGAGCCAGCTCATTGTACAGAGGTAGAAAGCTTGCATCTCATCGATCACCTGGGACACGCTTCCCTCACCCTAGCTCCTCGACTGCCCAAGCCCGACATCAACCTTGGTCAATCTGCGCTCCTGAACCTCCTCACCAAAGGAATTACGTGACATCCAGCCAGGTAGCCAGGGAGTTCTATTAGACGACCATTTAGCGCTTGCAACTGTCAAGATGGATCCAGCGAAAGCAACCACGCCACCAATGAAGGATTTGACAGTCGACAATATCACCGAGAATACCGTTCGCATCAACTCCCAGAGCTCTGATGCACGTCTAACCTTCCTCCTCGAGAGACTTGTAAACCATCTTCATGATTTTGCAAGAGAGACTCGATTGAGCACGAAGGAATGGATGGTAGCATTGGAGTTTCTGACCGCTGTGGGTCAGATTTGCAGCGATGTTCGACAGGTAGGCTACCCATACATCAGACCATTTCAGGAATTTGAATTACTAACGTCGACGATTAGGAGTTCATTCTCCTCTCAGATATCCTCGGCCTGTCCCTTCTTGTGGATTCGATCGATCATCCTAAGCCAAGGCATTCGACTGAAGGTTCTGTCCTAGGGCCCTTTCATTCACACGAAGCCATGGACATGGCCCATGGTGACGCTATGTCGCACGATCCGTCTGGGGAACCCTGTCTAGTTCTATGCACCATCAAAGATAGTCACGGCAATCCTGTGCCAGATGTGAAAGTCGATATCTGGGAGACCGACAGCTCAGGGCATTACGACGTACAGTACGCTGATCGAGAAGGCCCAGATGGAAGATGCGTACTGAGGAGTGATGGCGATGGCAACTTCTGCTTCAAGGCTATCAAGCCAGTGTCATATCCTATTCCTCACGATGGTCCCGTGGGCAAGCTTCTCCAAAAGTTGCAGCGACATCCATATAGGCCAGCCCATATGCACTTTATGTTCGAGAAACCCGGCTACGACCATCTCATCACTGCACTCTATACACGAGGCGACCCTTATGAGACCTCTGATGCCGTTTTCGGTGTCAAAACATCGCTTCTAGTCGATTTTCATCCAGCTGACAAGATGGTTGCCAAGGAATATGACGTGGTAGTTGGAAGCTCTGTGCTAGAACACGACTTTGTACTTGTCTCAGATAAGGAGGCCTCTGATCTGCGCGCCGAGAGAAGTAAGAAGGCATTGGCGGATCTTGGGATGAGAGTGAAATTGATCGGAGGGCTACCTGTGCCTGATGTCGATTGACGCTAGCCACTATCATCACTGGTCAGGCTATAGGTTCTCGGAGTGTACTACCGTCGATTTTCTACAACCCCAGCAGCAGCAGTCAAAAGTATCTCAAACAGAGGTTCGATCGTATTCCGCCAGATGGTATTCTGGGAGATTTGGGCCCTTTATCCTCGGCTCCACCGTCAATCTGGATCTCGCTGGCTGACGAAAGAGTACGCCTTTTGCAGGTTACGTCTACTCAGAGAGCCTCAGTAGATCTTGATGTCTACATGGAATTCCTCAACTTTCTGCTCTGATGCAACGTCGACAGAATCCCGTTGGTCTAATGCGGACCTCACATTCTTCCTTTCCAGTCGATAAAGACCAACTGAGTGATGTCATCCGGAGTCTCAACGAGCTTGCAGGAAGGCACCTTCGGTGCAAAAAGCCTAATACTCTGATTCTCACAGCACAACGGCGCAGTCCCTTACTGACATGGCGCAATGTGGAGAAGGTCCTCCGCTAAAGGCTTGCGTTGTTGAAGGATAAGAAATAGCACTAAACCTGGTAGAGACCAATGGGATTTGCTTGCTCGTTCACAGATGTTATCAAGATAGGCTCAGATCAGGATTTCATGTCAAACAAGGGCTCCCTGAAGCAGTCCTGTCCAAGATTATTGCAACGATCAGCCAAGATTTCTCGCAGTGTATACAGAGGACTATTGTATGATTGCCAACAGGCCAAGACAGCACCACAGGTCACCAGGCAACCAGCAGATCCGCCGAGCCGCATAAAATTAGTTCTTGACGGGATCCCATGATCCTGCGCGATGCAGCCAAGCCGCACATGGTACCCGGATGTAACAGAATGATAGGCTCTGAGGAAGCAAGAGTCATGGAAGCAGTGGTGGACCATGCGAGGCACGGGCGTAACCGCTGAGGTGGATCTCCCTTCATATAGCACCAATCACAGTCAGATTTCCGGGTGCGCTAGAGAGATCCCAGGCTCACTACGAACAACTGAAGCTACTCATGATAGGATTCTCACAGCTTTTCTTGCTTCTGCTTCCGTACGAAGGTGCAGAAAGCAGAGTAAGACATACTCGTCTTCAGTCTGAGTCGATGGAGAGAGCAGCGAGAAGAACGAAGTCTGCAGAAACCTGGTAGCCGCCCAGCTACCTTGAAACTTATAGTCAACATCTGCAAGTGCTCGCAGATGGCACCAATCGGCAGCCTACCGCTCTCCGCACCTTTGAGTAAAGTACCTTTTATCGAGGCTAACAGAAGCGCCCACCCATCTCACGCTTGTCCACTTTGGAGCTAGCTCCCGACTTGACGCTGACTCTGTTTATAGCCATAAGCCAACCCTTGGGATGCATTAATTTGGGAGACTTCTGAGTTGCAAGGCAGCATGTTGGCCTGTCAAACATCCTGCTCGCCGTTGTCTCGGTTATATTGTCGCCGAACAAGAATAGCAACGCTTTCATCCCCAGGTATACATAAGTCTCGCATGCGACCACCATGTCGTCTGCCTCTCAGCTTTCGCTTTATCCGGCCTTTCTTTCGCATCAGCAGCCTGTCCAGTGTTGGTTAATGTAAATTGTTTGCACCTGGCAGAATTCGGGGCCGATCAAATACTACCATCCTCCTCTCTCACTCAACTCCGCCACCATCATGCAGCTCCTCCTCGTCCTTCTCTCATCGATAGCATACCTGGCTACAGCAGCTCCCCATCCCTTGGGCCCAGGAACTCTTGCATACTTCGCCCTTCTTGGACAAAGATATGACGTGATTAAAGAAAAATTAGCCAAACCATCTGGAGATCAAGAACCACTCGCAAGCTGCAATAACTTTGCCCTCGCTACTGCCCAATTCCCACCTCTACCCTCAGGGCTCCCGCAACCATCAGGAACTCCGTATCACGTCGCAATCGGCCGTGGGACTCAGGTACGCACCCATCAATCAGTCCCACCAATGTCCTGATGGGTGGAAAGCTAACATTGCTTAGAACTATACCTGCGCATCATACAGCCAAAACTCCTCTGCCGTTCCCGTCCCGTTCGGCGCCACCGCAAGCCTCTTCAACCTCTCATGCGGAGCAACCATAGCCCCCAGCCAGACCAACGCACTCCCCCCAGCGGTGATCGAACACACCTTCACTTCCTTACCCGAAGACCCTCTCTTCCCCGGCGGTCCCACCGCCAGCCTATCCGGCTACCACTACTTCACCGACGCCACCACGCCCACCTTCAACCTCAACCTCGGCTCGTCGCAATACGGCATCGCCTTCAGCAAAGCGGCCGCCAAGGTCCCCGCACCGCTGAACCCGTTGACCATGGGTTTCTGGCCCTACACCGACGGTGCCGACTCCGATAAATCTACACCGCTTGTGAGAAACACGACGGCGGTAGCGTGGCTCAAGCTATCTGCTCAAACCGCGCCCGCCGTCTCGGAAGAGAGAGCGTCGGAGAATGTTGGTGGTGTCGTCGAGATCTATCGGGTCAATACGGCTGGCGGTAGTCCACCGAAGGATTGTTCGGGATTCCCGGACGGTGGACATTTTGAGCTGCCGTATGCGGCCGAGTACTGGTTTTTTATCTGAGGAAAAGGGAAGAGAGGATGTTATGGATGATGACCTTTCCTTCCGGCCGACTTATCTTTCTTGTTCCTCGGCTATTGATACCCTCGCTCGCTCTAGCTGGGAGATTTTGGGATGATTGGCGTTGCAACGATGCGGCGCTTGAAAGGGGTGCAGGAGGCGTATGTCGGTTTTGTTATCTTTCATCGCAAAATACATATTTTTAAATTTGGGTATCTATTATTATATTCTTTCATCTTTCATCGCAATATACATAATTTTCGATATTGGATATCTAATTGACTAATCTGATGACTCACTCCTTGTATGTAGCACTTGATCCAACCGGAAAAAATCAATCTATACCATGTACAATATATGCTCTTTCGCTCCCAGCATCGGGACGAACCTCAGCAACAGCGGTCGACACTGATATTGATTTGAGTCCAAGGACCTTACAACATAATCACACATATATCCCTATACACACACACACACACACGCATATCTCCCTCCCCAGAACCTATCCGTTACCCATTACCCATTCTATCATAGCATAACCCCACACCTCGATCCAGTCTCGCCTAGCTACTCAAACAGACAAACCAACACAGCTTTCACACCATCATTTCCTCACTCTCACGCCCTGTTAGCCGTTACGCCCGCTTGCCAATCTTCTCAGAGCCAGAACCAGAATCAGTATCAGGACTAGTATGTGACACTCTGACTCATAGGATAGCTCATCCTAAGGATGGGTACATGCGCCATCAATCAGCGCGTAAATGATCGATTGTTGCGGCACCAAGATATGCACTTTTAGGTAGGGGAATTTTGGAGAACAGGTTGTCATATGTGGAAGGAGTAACATTGAGTGGTGGTCTTATTATGGGGTATACGTGGCGAGTAGACGTATTCACTTAGACGCCTAATGCTTCGATGGCTTCTGCGATAGCGTAGATGCTATATGGATGATTCGATGACGGGTTTGTGAGGGATGCAGAAACTGTAGTATATGCCGGACGAAAAATTTCTTGACAGTTGGTCAGTTGTTCATGTTGTGGAGGAGTTTGTAGGTGTTCGATGGAGGATCGACGATGTGCAATTGTCCAGTACGCGGTGGATCTGTATATCTCCAAGATAAGTGGCTTGCCAGCGTGCTGTATGCTAAAAGCTGGCATCTTGTTCTAATGCGAACGGTGTGGCGTCCGGTGAGGCTTCCTCAGGTTTGGCCGATTACTCTCCACTTCATACTCGAAGCCGATTGCTAAGCAAGCGTACGTGCGTATTGCTTCTAATCGTCTTGTGCGGTCAGGTACCGGCACCTGCTTCGAAGCCCTCTTGAAGCCAGTCGCCATGTTCGTCTAGCCCCGCGATGGGACCCGTAGTCTGCCCAAATTTGCTAGCGTTCCTCGAAATATCCGCAGATTGCATCCAATACAGCATCACGAATATCAAGACGTGTAGTGAGAAGCAATAGAAAGCAAACAGATTTCTGCTTGTTCTGTTGGCAAGGACCATCCGTGTGATTGAGAAAACCATTCGTTCCGGTAAGCTCATTCTCTTGTAAGCTCTGGTATGCTCTCGCCCTCTGAATGCTGCGAATGGTGATAGGTTCGCCTCGTACGTGGATCGGTATCGGTCGAGAGACAGGCCTGAAGGGGTATCTTCTGACAGGGATATAGCTGTAGTGTTGGAAGGTTGTGCGAAAGCTAAAGTGGAGGAGGAGGCTGCACCACGACTGTACGTGGAGACGTAGCGAGATTTCTCGTACAGGTTAAGGTTGTCCCTTTGCAAGGAAGCTATTTCTTGTCGTAGCGACGACACGGTATTGTGCTGCTTTGAGAGCTCTTCTTCCAATTGCGTATTTTTCTGTTTGAAGCGGTCACGCTGAGCCTGGATCATGGGCATGATGCCTGATCCCCCACCAATAGGCTCCCCAGCTCTGATCGATTCTAGCGTACTACGTGACGTGCTTTGTGGGTCAAAACCTGATATTATAGTTGATGTTGGGGATGAGCGGCCTCTGCGGTTGGGGAAAGAGCTGGCATTGTACGATGACGACGGATATCGAGATGTGTATGTGCCTGCAGTGGACATGGCTGAAGAAGGGAAGGCATTTGAAGCTTCTTGTTGGACCTTTTCAAGGTCCGTCTCCAACGTAGCATTGAGATTCTGTGAGCGTTCGAGGTCCGCATTCGTGTTCGAAAGAATATGTTGCAGCGATTCAAGCTGTCGTTGCAAGTCCTGATACGAGATTCTCAACACAGCCAGTTCGTCACCCAGCTTCTTATTCCTTGCGAGTAGTAATTTCTCAAGCGATTCTTTCTTGACCCCATCGATAACGCCATTAGGTTGGCTTATGTCGTCACTCCTATCACCTTCAGCAATGCTATTTGTATCTTCGTCATCAAGGGTTGAGAATTCGATAGACTGCTCTATATCAGCGTACAGTCGTAGCATGGTATTGGCTCGTTTCTCACCTTGAAAATGTCAAGCTCCTGCTTGATCTCGTTGTAATCCCGCCATGACTGGACACGCTCGCGTAGCCCTTCCCTGTCACGCTCTAACATCTGAGCATCCTTCTCCAACGCACGAATTCTAGCCTCTCGTTTTCTTGTCTCGGTGTCTTTCTCAAGCCTGACGTTATCCAGTTTTCGCAGCAGAGTAGAATTCTCAGATCTCAAGCGAGCATGGTTCGGGTCCTCTTCCGTCGCCGCCTGTCGCTGAGAATTCGAAGACGCCTCGGCAAGTTCAATCCTCAATTGCTCATTTCTTGCCTCAACCTCGGCTAATCGTTGACTGGTCCTGTCAAGCTCTGAGCTAACAATCTCCAGCTCCGCGACGCTCGCAGAATTGTGTCTTCCTTCGTCTTCGCTTTCTCCACCACCAAGTCTTTGTGCAACCTCATAGCTGGCTTTGAGCTCGTTCAAGAGCCGCTCCTGATTCTCAATCTTCTCTTCCAAACTTCGCTCCTTGGCCTCCCAATTATCTTTCTTTTCGTCAATGACGGCTTTCCATGATGTCTCAACCTCCTTGACCTTAGAACTCTGAGAATCTTCCAACGCCTTTCTGGCAGCACGTTCCTCTTCTAGTTGACGGTCCGAGGCGTCTAGCTGCTGTGTGAGGTTACTGACCGTCCTCTGTAGGTGTTCGTTTTCGGTGGTGATCTTTGGCAGTGTATCTTCCGATAACAGTAATGCATCAACGGACGCTTCGAGTAATGGATATGGGTCTGGAGCCTCGGAGATTGGAGAGTAAAGCTGGAGGAAGGCAGAGGTCGTGCTCTTCCCGTGGGTCGTAAGAAGGTCGATAAATGTTTGGTAGGCTGTTGAATGTCAGTTCAAAGCATGAGTAGGCACGAATGGTCGTTATGACCTTTCAATAGGCTCTTGAACTCCACGAGCTTAGTGGTGTCGTCTAGCTTTCTAAAATCCTTCGTCTTCTGCGCCAAGTCCTTCCTCGACAATAGGGCATCTCGCTGATGCGTAACGATATCTGTGGCCGTGGAGTCGAGTTCTGGTACGAGTTTCGCGAGGTTGATACCTATGCAGGGTATTAGCCCAATGGTGACCACGCCATCCGTACCAACACTCACTTCTCCATGCAGAAATAGCACTTTGGAACTTATGATCTTCTGTCGACGGAGTCCCATTGCTCAGTACGGTGGTAAAGGTATTTTTGGTAGTCGGAAAGCTGTTTGTAGGGACTTCATCATCACCATCGTACACATCTCCCATAACAGATTGATCCATCATGCTGGGTCATTGGTAACGAGTTGACTCAGATACGAATATATAGCAATCCCTCCGCTAGGCCTCAACCTGGCATGTTGGACAGCTCAATGTCTGGCATCCAAGAACTGTTTTTAGGATAGCTAGTATTCTATTCTAAGGTATGTTGTAGATCATGCCCGCTAGATCTACAGAGCACCGAAGGAAAGTTGCCAAGGCCGGCCGCAGAATCCCTGCCACCCTGCATAAACACACAATTAACCAGCAAACACTTCGACACACCAGCCTACGATGTGATGACATTCGATTCTCGAGGCTGACCAGGCCTCGAGGCTTCGTTGAACATCATGGTAGGGGAGGAGGCTGGTCCTTGGCCTGCCTTGTCAGCTTCCATCTGCTCCTATGTCTTGAGACCTCTCGTGCAGGACATTCCGCTGTCAGCTGAGGAGCCTGCGGTAGAGGCTCATATTACGTGCGTGGAATTGTGCGATGACAACCTCTATATCGGCACGTCTCGGGCAGAGATACTACACTTCGTTTCTATCCCAGCAGACCCAGCAGATGAAACACAAGCTCTTCAATACATATTTGCCTCAAGGCTACAGCCAGCTCACAACGCACCATCGCCTGGCTCTCTTCAAGCGCTACCTGGTGTGCAGCAAATACTTGTTCTGCCTAGTGTTCAGAAAGCATGCGTTCTTTGCAATGGCACCTTAAGCTTCTACAGCCTGCCGGAATTAAGCCCAGCTTTCAGAAACAGCACAATCCCGAGCTGCACGTGGGTGGGAGGAGTGGATCTCAGCTCTACAGCAAACCATGAAGATAGCGGAATTGTGGTTATGGTTTGTGTCAAGAATAAAGTGAGACTGGTCAGGATTCATGATGAAGCCCGCCGGGTCCGAGACATCGAGTTCCCAGGTTGCCTCACAGCCACACGTCGTGAGAATTTTGCTTGTGTGGCTGATAGCCGCTCGTACGCTCTACTTGATGTGGACAACCAGCAAAAGATATCGTTATTCCCAATTTCATCCATGGATGAGAATCCTGGTGGAGGCAAGGTAGAGAACATATCTTCGTCATCCGATTCGAACGTTGGTCGGAGCTCGACCCCCTCACGACCAATCTCGAGCGAAGGCTCATCTGATGGAAAGAGCCATGGAAGAAGCACCAGTCTTGGGGCATTTGTTGGAGGTCTGGGAAGGCGCCAAGGAAGCCCTAGTTCGAGGAGTCGAGAAAGGTCAAACCTTATAACTCCAGACCAGACGGTAAGAGAGACTTCACCTTCGCAGGGATCGACCCACGCCAGGAATGTGTCAACACCCGAAGCGCCGAGTTCAATATCTATTACGCCTAATAAGCCTTTGCCACTTCCGCCGAGGTCTGACTCGCTTGGACCAAGCTCATCAGCTCGAATACGACCGCCGATATCACTTGTACCGCACATAACCTCGCCCACCTCAGATGAATTCCTCTTAACGACCGGCAACGTGGCTCGAGAACCGGGTGTCGGCATCTTCGTCAACCTCGACGGCGACGTGGTGAGAGGGACTCTGCAATTTGATCAGTATCCTAGTACGGTAGTCGTAGATGGTATTGGAATCGAAGTAGAATCCAGAACTCCAAATGAAGATCGTGAAGGTTTCGTACTCGCTACTATGCTGAAAGTTGGTAGAGATGGTGAGCGTGGTGTTGTTGAGATCCAGAGATGGGACTTGGACAACGGAGGCTTGAAAGAATGGATAGAAGTGCCAAAACAGTCATCGAAAAGACCGAGTGACGATGTGCAGGATGCATTATCGGCGCAAGACTTTGGGTTACGAGCTGTCAATACCGCTATGACGATTCCTTTCCCGGATATCGGAAGCCTGTTGCGCTGTCGGCGTTTGAGGCTATCAAGTCAATACACCATGGGCGGAGCACAAGAAGTGACTGACTGGGAAGAGAGAAGAAATGAGGAAGAAATAGAATTCGGTCGCCGTTTGGGTGGCCGAGAAAGCCGGATCGTACTCTGGTCTGGTGCTTGTGTTTGGTGGATAGTCAAGCACCCACTTGCGATGAAGTTGGATGCTACAGTCAAGAACGCTTTGAACGAAGGCGAGGGCCAAGAGCCGTTCTACAATGTGAATAGAAGTGCGATCATACAGGTCGTCAACAGCATCCGTGGACAAGAAGCTACTTCTGAGACCGAATTCCTAAGTCTTGAATTGATTCGTCAAAAGACTAGCATCGTGCTGTTTGCCGACCTGGTCGCTAGGCCACATTTGCTACATGATTTACAACCCGCCGACCTGAGTATCACCGAAGGTCTGTTGATGGAAGGAGCCGTTGACCCAAGGGTTATACTATATTTGGTGCCTTCGCTATGTGACGAAGTCGTAGAAGGTCCAAGGGGTATTTGGATACATGGAGGCTTAATCTCCGTTGTCGAACGCTATAAATCGAAGACAACAGAAAGTTCGGAGAAGCTTGCAACATCGGATATGCTAAGTCTCCTCAAACGTTATCTTAGCGCTTGGCGGCAGCGTAAAGGTTTTGGAAGTATAGCTGATGAATCCGAAGTTTTCCAAACCATCGATGCGGCTTTGTTATTGGTGTTGCTGGAACAAGATGTTCGAGACCCTCCCAGAGCATCTAAACCAACGTCAACCCGGATTGAGCTATATGCACTGGTGGACTCAGGTATCGATTGTTTCGATCGTGCAATCAATCTTCTGGAACTGTACAAGCGTCTCTTCGTGCTTAGCCGACTTTATCAAAGTCGAAGAATGGCCAGAAAGGTCCTTGAAACGTGGAAGAGGATTATTGAAGGGGAGCGTGATGAGGGTGGCGGCCTTGTGGACGGGGAAAACGAGGTTCGTAGGTACTTGGTCAATATCAAGGATACAGGTCTAGTCGACGAATACGGGACGTGGCTCGCTAGGCGGAACCCGGCTCTTGGAGTGCAGGTTTTCACAAATGACAGCAGCAGAGTCAAATGGGAACCTCATCAAGCAGTCTTGCTGTTGCGACGGAAGGCTCCTGACGCTGTCAAGGTCTACCTGGAGCATCTGGTATTCGGCAAGAAAAATGTTCAGTACGCTAACGACCTTATCTCATACTATCTCGATAGTGTGCTCACAGTCTTGAGTTCTTCTATTGATGCCAGAGATATCCTCTCTCAATCTTATGAAACATATCGAGCATTGCGCCCACCCAAGCCTACATATCGCCACTTCATCACGGAAAATGCCGTGCCTTTTCCCTGGTGGCACGACCGTTTGCGTCTGCTTGAGCTGATTGGCGGAAGTCATGGTTCAGATTTCTCGTACGATGTGGACAAAATTCTATCCCGTATCGAGCCTTACGAAGAAGACCTAGTACCAGAATCTATCATCCTCGATGGTCGTCAAGGTCGCCATAAGCAGGCTCTCCGTCTACTCACCCACGGCCTTGGAGATTACCATACCGCTGTAAACTACTGCCTGTTAGGCGGTGCGAGTATCTTTCACCCAGTCTCGGGTTCTGCCACTGCGATTTCTGCTCAGTCGCAGGAAGAACAGGCTGTTCTCTTTGGCTATCTCCTCGGAGAGTTTTTACGGATCGAAGATGTGAGTGACAGATTGGAGCGGACGAGCGAGCTGTTAGAGCGCTTTGGCTCACGGTATGACGTACGGGACGTACTAGACCTAATCCCAGAGTCTTGGTCTGTAGAGCTGGTGTCAGGCTTCCTGATAAGCTCCTTTCGGCGCTTAGTACATGAAAGGAATCAAGCTACGATTACCAAGGCTTTGAGTGGCGCAGAGAATCTTCAGATAGCCTCGGCTTTTGTTGAAAAATGCAGTATTCTTGGGCCCCAAATAGAACAAGCTGAGTGAACCAGTTGTTGCTTATGAGGCCTCTGCATTGTTATTGACGAGGTCTCCCCTGCGCCCTACATGTATACCGTCATCGAAAGTATCGCCCTCAGCAGCTTATCATCCAATCTCCTACTCTTCTATGGAGCTAAACCGGAGGTTTGCAGCGATTGAGGCCCATCAAGCCTACCGATCGCAAATCGACTTATATTGGACAGAAGAGGTAGGTATTGAGTTTATGGCCTTTGTGTTTTGGTTCGTTCCTAGAGAGCTCATCGCCTCCAGTTTGACGCACCCACAATCATGTCAAACGAAGGGCCGGCTCTCTGCGCGATGAACACACACAGCTCACAGCAGCGCGGGAACAATACAGATGACAGCGACGATCGAAGTCGTGACTCGTGCACTTTTCACTTCTTCCACATCTCAGTACGTACAGCTGTAGGCTCAGATCCCAGAAAGCATGCTATTCCTGACAAGACCGAACTTAAAGAAGCTGGCAGGCAAAGAAGGCAAAGTCATCCTACATGTTTCTGGCGCTGTCGCCTTTGAGAAAATCGCCAGAAAAAGAATAATTGAAGTAATACCAAAAAATTCACACTTGGTTCCCGATTGATCGATTTTTGTCGAAGTCGAAGTGAGATTTGGGTGAAGTGACATAATAGAGTACAACCTCCAGATCTATCAGGAGGTGGGTGTCGGGACACCAACTTAGCTAACAATACCGTACAGAGTCAAGTTCGAATCCTTTTCGGGACAACCAAATGATCAGAACAATTTTGATCGACGATCTTTAAAATCACGTTCTAACCCTTGTCGACTGCTCTTTCATAAAAACAGGAGTGCCGGTCTGGTCTCCAACATCACCATTCACCATTGTACCAGTGCTATCGAAACTCGAGTCCCATACAAGTACTGAGCAGCTGCTCGCAATCTACAAATGTTAGTGAGAATTCTAACGCTCTCTCCAACCTCTTGATAGATCGATTGTTTTTTTGGCACCCAGAGAAGGTCCGAAGAAAATCAAGATCGGCATCCACAGACTGACACTTCACTACTCGTGTCATGGGAATTGATCGGAGCTTGTGCATAGACTGCGACACCCAATCGTTGAGCTTTGACCCGTCCCAACATACTCCTGGGCCCAATCCTCGTGCAAGAGAGAGAATCTGCCACCGCTGGTCGTATTTGCAGTTCAACGCATGGTAGCATACAATTCACACGAGCATCTGCTACTCTGGGCAGTCGATCCTGCTCTGTAGCATATTTCAGCGTTATGAATGGCTCTTTCTCAAGTCACCGATAGAGAAAATCATGATGAGGTTCGTTAATTCATATCTAGGCATATTCTTTGCCATTACGACCAAGACGCGGCGAATCCCAACAGATCTAGCCCCAAGAAAGGTTGCCCAATCAAAACGATGCAATTATCATGATATCGTCCAGGCTACCAAGTATGAAGATTCACGCACATGCATCACCAAGCCAAACAGCAATCTGCGCTTCATCAGGGGTGCTTCAATGCTCAGTGCCAGCATTAGCCTAGATACTGATCAATGCAATTACCGAAGCTGTAGTTTCTCCATGTTGATCCTCTGCCTTGAGCGACATGACGTCTGCTTCTAGCTGCCAATGTCGTCGTTGATAGTAACGTTGTACAGTGTTTACTAGGAGCCAGCTACAAACTCTACGACTAACAAACCAAAGGTACCAAGTGCGTTACGGCCTTGCGTCGGGAATCCTAGGCGAGATCAATAGCTGAACGAAGTTATAGGCAACAGAAAGTTCAAGGGGATTCGATAGAATGGGAGAGGGTACATCTCTCATACGCCAATTTATCATACATCCAATGCTTATTGTATTCTCGATTACGCTATAATAGTGTTAGCCGAAGCAGTAACTCAGGTGATAGATCAAAGTACTACCCCTTTCCTTATATACCTACGTCGCGGTCGTCCTTAAAGTCCGGACTTTGTCAGTTGTCACCTTGTCCGACTGGATTGGTCAAGAGCCGCCCTTCACGCGCTTCCTTGGCGCGAGAGCTGGAAGGGTCATCAATTCATCACAATTACTCAAAATACCAGATTCCTTCGTCAATGACCCCATGATGTCCAACACAAGGCAGCGGGACAATCCCCTTCGCCTTGACCTGTCCAACGATACCGATGAGGAACTACCTGCCGTCGTTGCAGTCTTCCTGGTTTTGTTTGATGTCAAGGCAGGGTAAGATATTCCCCATTGAGCAGCCGGATACACATGAACTAAGCGAGGCCTAGATATACCATAGCATGGAAAAGATCCGTTTCCGGGTGTACGTAATTCCAGCCACGTCAAAGACGACCATTAATGATGCGTTAGTAGAGCTTAACGACAGTGTGGAATACAAATCTCTCCCCTCCGGCCTGCATAACGTTCGGGAAGATTTAATGTATGACTCTCAGCCTACAAGGGTGGCTGAAAACAATCCTAACCTGTAGCTCAGCTACTTCATCCACGACGAGGAATACGTGGGGATTAGTGCTTTCGTTAATGAGCCGGCCGAAGAATCAGATCGCAATGCGCTTATGCTTGCAGTCGGAGCGCTAGTGATGAGTACAGCGAGGCTAGGTAAGAGCTGGCGGCATGCGGTTGGATTGAAGGAACTGGCGAAGTGAGCAGGATAGAAATATACAGGGTCTTGGAGTATCTGAACGTATGGGTAGGAAACTCTCGAAGGACTCTACGAAAACCGATCTCTTGGAGGACTTCTGGTCAAAGCACCAGCAACACGATGAGAGGACTGCTCAGGACCATCCAATGCAGCCTGGCACTCCGTCAGCAGCCAAAAGCAAGCGGAGGCAGAGCCAGACATCGCCTAATGGTCAGAGATATTCTCGAAAGCGTGCCGTCACAGCAGCCTCCGCCATTGCTCCTCCCGGTCAATCCTTGTCGCCTCACCATCCAGCACTATCATTACCGACTTTTCTGGAGACTTTTGGACCACTGATATTCCCACTTTATAAAGCAGCCTTGCTACGAAAGAGAGTCTTACTTGTTGGGCATGCTCCGGTGGAGTTAGCGTGTAACTATGGTGGGCGTCCCAAGTGCGGAATGCGTTACTAGGGCTAATAAGATTCGGCAGTATACGATATTTCCATACTCTCGGGTATCCCATCCTCTGTTTCCGAACTTATTCCCCTCGAACCACTTCCATCTCGCCTTCGGCCTCTCTTCTCAGTGGGGGTCCATGATATGCAGACCCTCGCTCAAGGCTCTCGAAATCAATCCCAAAACTCCAATGTCTTAGACGAGGGTATGGGCTATGGCTGGGTAGCAAATACAACCGATGACATTCTGTCGCTGAAAGACCGACTTTACGATATCCTCATCACTATCCCGCCTCTTTACTCAAAAGATTCGAAGGAGAAAGTCTGGCCGAAGATAGAGGCGAAGAGAGGGACGCAAATCAAAGCCACCCAGCGAGATTTAAGACGCTATCGGACGCTCTGCAACGGTCTCCGCCGCTGTTACAGCTCCCGTTCCTATCATGCCTCCTCGCCGTCAAGCAGGAATGATCCCACGCCAGACTCACCTGTCGTAAGCACACAGGCGACCTACGACGAAGCCTCCTTGGCCTTCGATGCTCAGCTTGCCGAGCCACAATCTTGGTCGGCCATCGCCTACGACAACTTCATATGGTGGGCCTCCGCTGGCGAACAGCGTACCGACCTGAACGAAGAAGAGGAATACGACGCGGCCTTAATGCGGCAACCCGATCCATACAACGATGACTTGTCGCCGACTCGGCCCAAAAGCGCAAGGAAATCGCCCGGAAGAAGTCCTGGTATGGAAGCGATGGATACCCAACCTGCAGGGCTCGAGGTGACGATCATCGCGTACTTCCACCGCCTCACGACGCTTATTCTCAAGACCTTGGCCGAAATCGTCGACGCATCTGATTACTTGGACGCTGACAGCGACGCCAACGGGGACGAGAACGGACAGACTGATGCTGAAGACACACCGCTCGCCAAAGGCAAAGATGCGGCATCCGTGAATGCAGACACGGTCTTTGTGAACAGCGAGGATATGGGCCGTATGGCGCTCGATATCTGGAGTGAGAGCGATAGGGAGTTTGTGAGGGAGCTGGTGGCTTTTTACTGGGGGAGGAAGGCGGAGGTGAGGGGTGGGAGGATTGAGTGCTGTGGTGTGAGGATTTGTTGATGGTGCGGATGGTAGGAAGGGTGGAGTGGGGTGTATATAGGGGTACTGCGATAGTTGATGATTTGCGGACAAGGCATGTGTTTCACGCAGAGTCATATTCCCAAATGGCTGCTGGGGATAGGTGGAGTTTGTCTCCCTTCGAGCAATGTGTTTGATGATGAGTTTACGCTTGTTCGCTTTGACCCGGTTCACGAGCTAGTGACGCTACCTTTGGTCTCAATGTGAAAGCCGAAATAAAGTCGAATTGGTATTTCTTTTCCTACAATTTGATCGAAACTTCCGACCTAGTGCTTTCTGAGCTCGGTCTTCAGACTAATCACCATAGCAGCTATCGCTCTACCCACCACAGACTTACATAAAAGAAAGGCAAAGTCACCGGAAAGACCTAGGGACATACATATACTTGAGAGGCCGCAAGCATCCAATCTCATTGACGTACTCGCTCGCATCGCATCAATATTCCACAACCTTGACCTTCTCCAACAGCTCCTTCGGCAAATCTTCCTTCTTCACGATGCCAAGCTGCAAGACATCACCCCAAAAGAACAAGGCCCTCTCGTGCGCATAACCCAAATAATCAAATTCCTCCTCCTCTCCATCATTCGTGTCTTCGTCCGGCCGTTTGTCGTGAGCATCTTGCGCCAATCCGACCATCTCCGGACTCAGCGGGTCGGAATCCAGGTGAAGCTTTGGCATCGTCTCGCTAACCGTATCCTCTGACTTAGGCGAAGCATTCTTCTGCGCCTCCAATGCTTCGTCCATGCCCTGGACTTTGGCCTGCACGATTCCCCATGCGACCCACTGTGCTGAATTAGCGATACGCCACATTCGCGTTTCCTTCGTCAGTCGTTCGATCTCGGTCTCCAACGCTTCGTCTCTTTGCTTTTCTTCCTTGGCGATCTGCGCGGGTGGTGCGCGACTATCGAGCATGAAGGATGAGATGGAGCTTGTGGGACCAGGAGTGGATGACGAAATCGGTGTAAGCGTGGGGCGTGTCTGCACGGGTGGATGGTGCTGCACATAGGCCTTGAAGAAGCGGTGTTGCTCTTCGGGTGTAGGATACCTATTAGCGCTAAGAGCGTAAGGTTTCGAAGAGTCGTGATAGTTGTAGCACCACTCGGTGAAGTGATTTGCAAATTCGAGGCCCGGGACGTTTGCTGAGGCATACTCGAAGTCGATAACAATCAGCTGTTTATGCTCATTCGTAGGCAGCAACAGAGGCGATTCTCCGCTGGGTTCAAGGCGAAGCAGGTTTCCATATTGTGTCTGTAGCGACTATGAGGATGTTGTCCGTAGTGAACTATGGAATAGAGAACTCACATCGTTATGTGCGAAGACCAGCTTTCGTCTAAGGCCAGCTGCTCCTCCATATTGCTCGTAAAGCCAGTCGCGATATTGCCGAACCGCTGATCTGAATACAGACCACTCTACGCCGCAGATGAGACCATGCTTCTTCCATCCCTCCGAGCGGGACGGGATGGAGGCTGGCTTGACAGTCAGGATTTGATGGTCGAGATACGAGATTACTTCTTCACATCTATCCTTCCATTTGTCCCAATTCAACCAGATGAACGGTCCGTCGTCACGCTCTTCTTCGAGAAGCTCTATACCGTCGTGGAGCTCACGCATACGTTTCGCTATATGCTTGGAAGTCTCGGGTGCTCGCAGATCTTTTGCGGTCAATGTTCGCGCTTGGAAAAACTGCTCAAATCTACCGTTGGTGAATGTTCCTAGTAGCCGGGGACCTATCTTCTTGCGAGCCAAACGGCGTAATATCTGGAGCTCACTCTCACGGTCAATAAGATGCTCCACTTGAGGGCCGTAGATACGAAGCAGGAGCTTGCTATGGTGTCGTTAGCGTTTTCTGTTGATCATAGAAGGATATTCTTACGGTGGTGGTTTCTTCGGAACAAGAGAAAGCGCGCTGTCCTGAGCGACCGAAGGCGTCTCTGGCATAGTCGTTGGCGGTGATACAACGTATACAGCATTAGTCAGAGCTCCGCTCAGCCGTTCAACGTCGATTTCTCCACAACGCTCCAGGGGCAGTCGTTTCCATCCTTTGAGACGTAGGGTATGTGCTAACCGGACGATCTCATGCTTGAATTGCAGCCAGGCTTCGCTCTCTTTCGCGGCTCGCTTTTTCGGATTGAGCAGATCGTTTTCGGAACTTGCACCGCCTCCACTGTAGCCCAGAGTTCTGGAATTGTCAAGCACTACTTCAGCGGAAGGAACATCAATATCGGGCTCTCGATGCTCGTTGTCTGACGAGACTATCGTAGATGACCTTCTGAGCAATCTCTTGGATCCCTGACGCTTGGCTGATGGCTTTTGACGAGGGAAATAAGAACTTGTTGTGTCTTTCGTGGGAGTAGCGTGGTGGTCTTTGTCCATGTTCATACTCTCGGATAAGATATGCTCCAGCTTCTCCAGAGCCAAACTCTCTTCTGAAAGATCAGAATCAGCTCTTTCATGGCGGCTTTTACGGTGTTTGGACTCATCGCTCCGAATCTGATCTACGACATTTCTAGTTGCTTCAGCTGCCCGCGCAAGCTTTGCCTGTCCGGGATATTTTCTGGCTTTGTGTGCTATCTTCCTCGCTTTCTCGTTGCGGAGCCAATCTGCTACCTGTGAAACAATGTGACTCGCATGGTCATGGTGTCGTAGATGATGGTAAGACTCCGGCTCACCGCTGGATTTCTCCAACTCTGGGTGATCGAGTGAACCAATACTGCTTAGGCTTGAGATTGAATGTAACGAAGGGCTGGCCCCATCAAAAGATGGACGGCCCGACAGACGTCTCGAAGTATTGGTACGATACTGCTTTGACGATATCGAGCTCCGCGAAGGTTGCTCTCCGTCTGCTGGTACTGATCTGGGGCTCGGGATTGAAGTCAGACTTTCGGGCTCCGCGATAAGGACAGCTGCGATATCCTTAGCCTTCTATGTTCACAATTACTCTTTCATTGTTAGAAAAACAAAAGCCCGAAGCCATCATCGGGCGTACGCAATTTCTCCTATCAAAAATGGACAGGGAACCCTCCGATTTTAAGCACATGACCACTTGAGGAATGCTCGTGTACTATTGATACGAGAAGAGAGATGCTCATAATTTTGAGCTTCTACCACAATGATTTAGGTGTCATCGTGACACTGCAGTATTCATTCATTCCCTAGGAACTTTGAGGCACTCACACTTGGAAGTAAGCGGCTTCCAGGGCAGCAATCCCTCAGGCTCCTCAACATTTGGCATGATCTCGATGCCAACAGTATTTTCACATAACTACACCGACACTATCGAGTCATACTGTAAAGTAAGTACCTACGGATGTTATTATAGATTAGAAAAAGTTGGCAAGAGCCACGCGCATAGGGCGTCAATCGCGGGACAGTGTTTGACGATAGATAGATAAGATCTCAAGCACGTGCTTCAGGGGCCTACAATCAAATACCTACATATACATCACTTTCCTCTTGCACGTTGAGCTTGCTGGCTGATCAATTCCTGAGACTTACAGTATGCTTGTAGAGTCAACAGAAGCCTTCAACGGTATAGCGAACCCGAATTGATGCTTATTCTATTTCGAAAGAAATTTAAGCTCTGGTAAAGAACAGGAAAACAGACGATAAAGGTATAGATCAAATCACATAATCTCCGAAAGACTACATTGCACACTCGGGATCACATTCTGGAAAATTGGGCTCGACGAGTGCTTCTTATGGTATTGTGTCAGAGATGAAAGCTATCTGGTATTTGGTCGCTTTTCCCATACTCTGCGAACGACATGCGAGGCCCAATTGCCATGAATACACATACTTTCTAATAGAAAAAACTGCATATAAGGTCAGTATCTTCCATGCAACCGAATTAGACTCCACTTACCCAATTATCTTGCCCGCAACGTGTTTCCGTCGAGCTTCCTCGTGGTCCATAATACCGGCCGATGTAGTGAGGACGATGTATCCGAATTGACGCGAAGGCAGAAGTTTAACGACCCACTTCTCGAAATCCGTAATTCTCACATTGTAGCGAGGGCTGATAACACCAGTCTTGTTGATACTGAACGACGGGAATTAGCAACCGAGAGCAGACTGGCACGTAGGATATATATACCGGCCATTGAGTTGAATAACGATCTTGCCGGAGCGGTGGTCATCTACCTCCTCAAATTCTCCTATGTAGCCTGTACACAGACAATATTAGCGATGTTGCGGTCGATTAAACGTTTGACTTCATAACATAGATTAGAGAACGTGTAAGATCGGTCGCAGTTTGATCTTTCGGATACTTAAAGGGCAAAGGTCGTAGAGTGTTTTCAAAAGTTGAAACCATTGCCTAGTTATCAACCCGAATGTGCGCAGCCTTGTTGAATGAAAGTGTAAGTCCCATACCATGTTTCTGCATGCAATGTAGGAACTTCACGATAACCTTGGAGCTAGGGCGGATGAGCACCTGTCGCTTCCCCGACTTCTCGGCATTGTTGATGGCATTGAGCGCATCGTTAAGGACGCTGGTTTTGACCATGGTGGCAGATGCAAGATTCTCAACTCGATGGTGGGAGGTGAGGTATCTGTAGGAAGCGAAGATCCATATCAGCCGGTGAGCGCAAAGAGTGCCCTTGAAACAAGGGTTCTATGGCCCTCTCAATGGCTGACGAGGAGCAGCAGATGGCATGTTGATTGTGTTGTCCTTGTTTCAGGTACTGCTCGTAACATACCTTGATCGCTTTACTGACGGTGATGGTTGAAGTGGAAAACTGTTCGCATTCAAGAAAAAGCCTGTGCAGTGCGGAGTACTAAGCTAGTAGAGGCTTAGCGCTTTCGCCAAGCGGAGACGGAGATACAGCGGATATAAGGTGATAGCGATCGTCATGGAGTGTATGGATTTGATCGTCCTTGATGCTATCCTCGTAGCAGAGCTCGACTTCTGACGCATCTTAAGCGAGTCTTGTTGTGCTTACAGTTTTTCCTCATATTTTTCTCACCATGTCTGATACCGCATGTTGCACCTGCGCGACACTCCTATCTGCGATTCCGCCACTGTACGATGAAAAGACGGAGAAGCCTGTAGCACAGGACCGTCAGCTAGACTGCTGCGGTCGTGTAATCTGCAGGAAATGTATAGCGGTATACATTCATGTCGTTGTTGCCTTCAGAGACTGGTCTGATATTCCTCCAGGACAATTCGCGTTTCGCGTCTTATTGTACGCCCCACCTATAAGTCACAAGCGTACAGGATGGTCAGCTCATAATGTCACTCCAGGCCCATTTTGCCAGATATCTACGGGACCTTCCTCCCTGCCGTCACAAGGTCTCCGCGACCCTCCAGCATACTCGATGCCTCCTTCCCCTCAACCAGCCTATGCCGCTCTTGCATCGCCACGGATCGATGACGAGCCACCGGCGTACTCTGCAACCAACACTTACCAGACACGGAAGCAGGAGTATCCCCTTGCAGCCCCAGCGGAGGATGTTCTGCATTTCCTAGACCCTTCTCAGGACACCATACTTTCCCTGTCATTGCGATATGGGGTTCCCCACGATGCGTTAAGGCGGAAGAACAACATCTTCGCGGATCATCTCCTAGCAGCTCGGCGGACAATCCTCATACCAGGTGAATTCTACAAAGGAGGTGTGAGTTTGAGCCCGGAGCCACTGGAAGATGAGGAAGAAGAGATCAGGAAGACCAAGGTCAGGCGATGGATGGTAGCGTGCAAAGTCGCCGAGTAAGTGAATGATCAATCACGCTACGACAAGTGTCTCCATCCTGGGAAAGGCTAATCGACTGTCGAGCGTTTCTCGACATCTTAGATACGACATTGCACTCCTATACCTTCAACAAGCAAACTACGACCTCGACATTGCTGTAGAGAGCTATCTCGCAGACGAGAAGTGGGAGAGGGAACATCCCATCGAGGGTTCTTCGAATGGTAGGGCCAGTCAGAAGCCTGGCCGACGGAAATTTGGCGTAATGACAGGTCTCAGCGGCCAACTATGAATCGCATTGTGTTACGTGTACTGAAGAACATGTACGACTGAAAATGTGGCAACGGGCAGGCAACGGATCGGACGAGTATAGCATAGTCTGTATAAAGTGTTGTACGGAGTATAGGTATATCAGGATTTGCTTGCAATCGATACGATTACCTTGCCTCAGTACCTCAGACGTGCCATTGCACCATTGGCCAGCAAGCTGGTCGCTAAGCCTATTCGGGCTAGCAGGGCTGACTATGCAATAGGAGGGCGGCACGTCTAAGCGTAAAACCCTATAATTTTGCCAGATATTCTGTTTTTTAGTGACGCGCTATATATATTTTTAGCTTATTAATAAAATTTATTAACATTTAACTTTACGACGTACCTATATAGAATTCTACTATTAATTTACTAAGTACGTTAATACCCGATTATACTCTTACTTCTTCTGATTCTAACTAGCCTACTTTTAGCCTAATCCGCCTATAATAACCCGTCCGTAATGCTATCGCCGTCTATTGACTCTAAATTTCCAAAAATCCTGGTAGCTAGCCAGCGATAACGATAATAGGGTAGCTTATTTTTCTAGCGGTCGGTAGGTCGGGTAGGGTATCTAAGCTACCGGAGCAGGCTTAGTTAATAGGTAGTAGACTTAATATAGGTAAACTTAGTACTATAACAGTTTAGTAGGAGCGGTTACGGAGCGAATAGGGCGTGATAGGAGCCTATTAGTACGTTATTAGCTTATTTCGCGCTTAATTAGGGTTCTTAATATATATACCTTACTCCGTTTATACCCCGTAGTAAATAATACTAATATTATTAATATACTATTAATAATAAGGAGTTTACTAGTAAAGAAATAAATATTTGCGCTTAGACGTGTTACCGCCCGGCTACGTAGTTAGTATCGCTAACCTGAAGGGGCTTGGCGCCCGGCTTGGAACACGTCTGAGTGTTAAGGAACGGTACTCTGACTGATGGTCTCATGGATTTGTGTGTAATTGTTGATTGGTTAGCAGAGAAGAAGTCTCTTACTAGGCTAATATTTGGCCTGCGGAAGGCTTCCGTCTCCGCCCGGTAAGTAATTACCTGATTTGTGATGACATGTCCGAATAATCCATAACAATGCCTACAATAAAAGAAGAAAGCAACGTCCTCGTTGCCGTGACGTCAGCAACGTCCTGATATAAGCCATGTTGCTACCTGAAGTCTTCTGTAAATACCGTCCCATTAATAGTCTTGTCAGGCTATTAAGGCCCTTATTGTCGTCTGTCCCGTAGCCTCCCATCACGGATGACTGGCGACATCATCTGGTGGAACGTGCTTGATCGGATCGGGTGGAACATGCTTAACGGTAAGAACAATAGTTACCATTGATATCTTCATTAATAGCGGATCCGCCGAAGGCCTATGGTTAGCCTGAATCTGAATGGACGGAGGCTGATTGGCCAGAGGAACAGCCGTTGGACTCCATGGTAGTACGATAGCGGGTTCTATTGGATATGGTAGCGGTTCTGTTTTCACGATGCTATGGCCTGTAGAAGGCTGTATCAGGGTAGCGTCTGAAGTCTTTGGCAAAGATATCTGAATCTGAATAGCCTTCTGAATAGGCTGAGGCTGATTCGGCTAGACGGTAGATTTTATCAGTAATGGTACTTGGTCTGACGACGTTACGTCGTCTGTAGAAGGCTTCTGATTAGCCTGAATATGATCGGCCTGAGTCTGAATGGACTGAGGATTGGCCGGTAGGCTCCATGGTAGTACGTCCGGAACTATCGTTGTATGGCCTGACTGATCAGGCTGTACCGGCGTAGCATTTAAAGTCTTTAGCAAAGGCGTCTGATTCTGAATTGACTGAGGAATGGCCGGTAGACTCCATGGTAGTACGTCCGGAACTATCCTTGTATGGCCTGACTGATCAGGCTGTATCGGGGGAGCATTTGAAGTCTTTGGCAAAAGCGTCTGGGTGATAGGAATGACAGTGGGTACGTCCTGAACAAGGTCCTTATTGACGTATTTAGTCGTTGTCTGATACTGTTGCTTTGATTGCTGAGTCTGGCAGCTTTTATTGACAGGATCTTGCTGGAAATTCCTTAATAGTAGCCATACCCATTACTCCACGCCATTGCTATACGTCACAAGACGTCGTTCGGTATCTAATCGTCTGGTCCACCACTCTAATGCCTGGCCACGTAGACTGAGCTGTAGGTTGTTACGGACGACTTGTGGATCCTTCACTAAGCAGGACTGTTTAGCACGCTTAATAAAGAGGTGCACGTTGTCGTACATAGGATTAAAGAAACCAAGATCCCCTAGGTTCTAATAAGGCGCTGATCGAGGGGGGTTCTCACGAAGGTATTGAGCGATACCAGTATTGATGGCCGCTTGCATACAGGTATCAATAGTGACGGCCATAGGGAAGCTGCGGGGAAACCCCCGATTTTGCTTGGTAAAATGATAGAATTTCTCCGACTGATCCCAACACTATTTATATGAGGCGTGACGTATCGTACCAACAAGGCCGTCGATTCCTGATGAATTTAATAGTATAGGATGTGTCTAACGCTGAGGCAGGCCCCTATAGATAGTCTGAACGAATGCTGAACAGTCTTATAGCGGTAGACTAGATAGTCTTATTGGGCCGGAACGGGGAAGGTACGGGGAAAGCCTTGATTTTGCCTGGTAAAAGGTCTGAAATTCTCTAATGGATCCCGACACTATTCACATGAGGCGTGATGTAGCCTATAACTAAGGCCGTTGATGGCTGATGTCTTCACTAGTAAAGGATGTATCTGTGCTGAGGAAGGTTTCTTCAGACGACGTGTCTAGGTGTAGAATAGTCTGGTAGCGGAAGCCTGTTGGTCTAGTACTGGAATAGCTAGTACACTAGGTGGCAAGGAGGATGTCTTAATAATGATAATATAGACTCAGTGAAGAGCTATATAAAGGGTCTCGCTGTAGACGACTTAATGTCGTTAGGCGAGGTAGGAGGACTGATAGATCGGTTGGTGCTGTGAAGACAGCGTTGGTGCTACGACGGCGTTGGTTCTAACGGGCAATTAATGGTACCTGAGAGAGATTGGTGCCTGATAATAGCGTTGGTTATAATGGTGTTACTACCATTATTAAGGAACGGTACTCTGACTGATAGTCTTATAGATTTGTGTGTAATTATTGATTAGTTAGCAGAGAAGAACTCTCTTACTAGGCTAATATTTAGCCTGCGGAAGGCTTCCGTCTCCGCCCGGTAAGTAATTACCTGATTTGTGATGACACGTCCGAATAATCCATAACACTGAGGGACTAAGGCAACGATTACTTTTAGGGCGCCTGGGGGGTCGAATAAATCATACTAGGTAGATGTCTATAGATATTCTTAACCAATAGATTTCCTTAAATAAAGTACCCCGGGGTATATATATATATTATCCGGGCTATAAGATTAGTTTTTAAAGATCTAGGCTAATACTTTTCTTACTAAAAATCTTATAAGGAGGAAATCTCGCCGTAAATCTCGCGGTATTAAGAATAGCGCTAATAGTACTACGCTAATAACTAGGCGTACCGTACACGCCGTGCTACCCTTCCCCTTCCCTGTAGTAGGTACCGGCAACTACTACCGTGCGCACGGTGTTTAGGAAGTCACCCCCACGAGAAAATCACCTAAATCGACCGAATCTAATATTTAATACTTACTAGCGTTAGTAGGTAATAATATATATAATACTTAAAAAGGGCTTAGCGCGCTAAGAATTAAGGTTTATATACTAATACTCTTCACGAGATGATATCCTTAGCGTAGAAATATCTATAATTCCTAATAGTATTAGAATTCTACTTTTATCCACGAACTCTATTATAAGTAATACTCTTCTATATATAATATTAGCTACTAATAAGTATACTAATAGAATCCCGTGTATAATTAGGTGTCAGAAGCCTTTCTACTGGAATAACCGTCCTGGTATGATTTGTTCGACCCCCCCGGCGCCCTAAAAGTACCTTACTTACCCTACGTGCTTACTAATAGTCTGGGGATAAAAACAATTGCGGGGTAGAAGTTCCAAGCGGGCCGGGCAGGTTTGGACCTCGGCTCCCTGCCGTCTACCTCAGGACCTCCAACGCAACAACATGTAGCCCAATCTCATCCTAGTCGCTCTACATCGTAGACATGCTTTGTCGTATGTCGTTCGCGGATGGGCTAATTTTGATCAAATTCTTCTGAGATTTGAAGTACACTTGCGCTCTGCAAACCTTCAAATTGGCCACATCCAAACATGACGGCGGAAGCAAAAGCGCAGACGGAGCTGCAAGACTTCAAGAGTCTATTCTCTCTGGATGGCAAGGTGGTAGTCGTGACTGGCGGGTCGAGAGGATTAGGTCTTCACGCTGCGTCCGGGTAAGTGCTTTCTCCTGCTTGATGTGCGCAACCCCGGATTTACATATATCCAGCTTCCTGCAGGCCGGGTGCTCCAAAGTCTACATCACATCTCGTAAAGCCGCAGCCTGCGAGCAAGCCTGCGCAGCCCTCAATGCACTTCCGAACAAACGTCCAGGTGCTCAAGCCATCTCAGTGCCCGCTGACAGCGCGAAGATTGCCGACGTCGAGGGACTGGTTGCCAAAGTGAAAGAGACGACCGATCATGTTGATATCCTGTTCGCGAACGCGGGAGCGACGTGGGGAGAGAAATTCGATACACACCCTGATGGGGCATTTGCGAAGGTCATGGATCTGAATGTGAAGAGCGTGTTCAATACCATTCGATTGTACGTACGGCCTTTGTCCGCCATTCCTAGGAGTTGATTCGAGCCGTCTCCATATATGGCTTCCGGTGTGTACGGGGATATGTCGCACATGCGCTGATGCTTTCACAGATTCGCACCACTGTTGCAAAAGATGGCAACATTAGAAGATCCATCCCGAGTCATAGTCACTGCCTCAGTGGCTGGGCTAGGTGTAGGCTCCTTAGGAGAGCATGCTACCTTCGGGTACTCTGCTTCGAAAGGTATATCCTTCGCCACCAATTGACGTAGCGCTGATGATGGCACCTGGCTGACTCGGACGCCGTTCGTCTAGCTGCTGCAATCCATCTCACTCGCAACCTAGCTGTCGAGCTCGGTCCTCGACACATCCTCTGTAATAGCATATCGCCAGGTTTCTTCCCTTCTAAGATGGCGTCCGGCTTGATGGACATCCATGGTGGTGCAGATGTTATGGCGAAGCAGCACCCTAACGGAAGACTTGGGAGGCCAGAAGACATTGCTGGTGCGGTTGTGTATCTTTCTTCACGCGCAGCTACACATATCAACGGTAACAACATTGTCCTAGATGGAGGGGCACTTTGGGGTAAGGGTAGGCTGTGAAGTAGGTCCTGCATTTTAAGGCTTGCTATAACGTCTTGGATGTACATGTGGAGCATAGTTTTGCCTTCCTGTATATTACAAAAAGTTAAGCGATACCGCTGTCTTCAGTCTTAGCATCACGCATGGAGGGAGATTTACGTTAGCAACCACCTCGTTCGAGTATTCCTCATGCTAGATGATTACTATGTTGCTCGATGCTACCCTTCTCGGCGCTTCGAGTTCGAGGCTCAACATTGCATCCTATCCCATGTCCTGGCATGGCATCCGTCTCAAGGGATTTTACCGAGGTACAGCCGAGACGGATGCCAGCCTTGGGGTATACTCTTCCGCACTAAAAGTCCAGACTCTCAGGGATGTTCGAGCATGAAGCCGCGCTGCACATCATCTCATCTTCCGAGGATCTACTTCGTACGATTCTCTTTCGTCACAACAATGAATCAGGCAGGTCTTATGCGAGGCCTGAGTATGAATAAGAGACCGGTCCAGGTAAAGATGTGAGGAATGCCTTTCGAACGTCATGGCCATGTAAATAGCGAGCCATTGCCTCAATCTCAGACCGCTAGCATTACTATCACTCAAGACTGTGCCTTCTCCTTGGCCATCGGTGTTTCGAAAACATAAAGTTGGAGTGCGGAAACATGTTTGGTCTTGGTTTCGGCGTATCGTCGTGCAAATCATCGCCATTTGAGGTCTTTCATGACTTTTAGATAACATATACTGGCCGTCTTGTCGCTGCGGTAATCAATATCCAATCCATCCTACGAGCAGTCCTTTGATGACAGCACGACAAGTCAAAGTGCCGAGTCTGATGAAGAAACGTAGACATTTATAGGTCTTTGTAGAGTACAGAGGTGGGAGAGGATGAGTTGCTCCACCAACATGTCCCAAAGCTAGTAGTTAAGTTGGAACGGTAATACCTTTCCAGTCTGATTTGAGCCTTGGTACTCGGTCCCTCCACTTATACTGCTGCCGGCAAACGCTACCATATGCCAGTTTGGCTTGGCCACGATGAAATTGCCTCTCATACACGAACAGGAGAGGATCCGGCTTCTCGGGCGAGTGATGCATCCACGTCACACGAGACATGCAACTACGCATCGATTGGAAGACTCCAGATGGCAATCGTTTCTTCCATGATTGAACGGAGGTTACGTTTCTTCAACCCATCCGATAGCCTCACCGTATTTCACATGCTGTCCTTGTTGGACGCACCATTGCCATCCACCCTTCCTTGTCCCGCCAGTCCATCCTTCATCAAAGCTCCTACGTTGCCCTTTCGGCGCCTCGAACACGAGCACTATGGAGCTCCCTAATTGAAAGCCTCCCATCTCTTCTCCCTTTCGTAAAGCGTGGCCTCGAAGTATCTTACTGGCTTCTCCATAGGTGGCTTCTGCGAACCCCGAGTATGGCTCTCCACGTTCTGCTGCTTGTTCAGCCGCTCGGTCGGCTGCCGTATCTGTGGTTAAGCTGTTGGTACGTAATTCCCGGTCGAAGTTGATCTTTATGGAACCGACATTGGTTGCTCCTACGGGAGTGAAACTGAAAAAGCCCCACCGCCAGCGGCCTAGTAGCACCACCCTCTCATTTAGAGTGAACAGCCCGGGCAGGGTTCTCTGTAGATATGGCGACACGCTGTAGAGTTCACCAGCAAAGTGGCGGCGCTTCTCAACAACCCAGGGTGCGGGCGAGTGGAACCGATGATAGTCTCCTGGAGCAAGGTAAACCACAATATAGTAGAGAGCTTTGCGCATCTTTGGCGTGGACGCGAACACAGATTTACTGCTACCATCGCCAAGGGCCAGATCGGCACGTACTTCACTTTCGGACGAATGCTTGGGCTCAGTTGAGGCGTCCACCGTGGGGGAATCCTCTTGGCTTTGAGAACCAGAGAAAAGATTTGGTAGGCTATATGAAATGCCATTCACCGTCGCAAATTCTTCGTCTGCCTTGATGATATCGTCGTCTCCTACCTTGGCGGAAGACTGCGACAGCTTAGGCTGCTTCTCCTCTGAGGCAGACGTCCCTGGTGATTCCGTGCCCAGTAGTGCCTCCAGACTGTACGTCATGCCTTTGACCTGCTCCACCTCTCCATTTTCGATCATGCCATATTGTAGAACTCGGCCGTCAGCTGGTGACAGCAAAGCAGAAGCATTAGGATCAAGTGGGCGTACCCCTGGCTTCAGAGTACGATAAAAGAAGGCAGCTAGATTCTTGTACTCGTGAAGATCAGCTTGCGCTACTTCGGAGAGACTTTGTTTGAATTAGCAGAATGCCTACTAGCAGTCCACATGAAGCTCACTTGACCCCGAAAATCCAGGAGTAGATTTTGAACCCGGGCACCCGCAGGTAATAGGGAATTTTGAGCTCGTTGAATCGTCCCCAGATTCGTGATACCGCCTTTAGAGGGAGAGTAGACATGACTTGCACCTGCCTGTCATAACGATTAATTCCGAAGCCCGTTGAGTTGTCCATTGCCTCCTTACCTACCAGGGACCGCTTGGCCGTATCCGCTTCCTCTTCTTCGGCCTTCCAGTGTGTTCCCCTCCATCCTTGTGAGTCTCCTCAGCGTTCAATGCATCCGCTTCCTCTTGTATCCTTCTCTTTTCTCGCTCCCGCACCCTGTAGAGTTGGACCGCACCTAGGAAAGCTATACCAAGACCTACCGGGATAGGCTTCCATTGGAATTTAGATTTGCGGGTCGAAGTGCCTGATCCTGTCTTGAACGGTTCCTTATCTTGACGCTCGTCCTGCTTCGCTAGTGCGGAAGTCGAGAACGACGTAGTTGAGCGCGCTCGCTGGCAGAGACCGCACATCCATCCTGAAGGATTTAACGCCGAACGTTGAAGCGTGAATACTCTCTGACGAGGCAATGCTCTGGCAGAAGACATTCTTGACCTCCAATGAGTAAAGTAGTATGCGTCTCTTCCTGTTCATCAACTGATAGCACAGCAGTAGTTACAAGCCCGCCGCTAGTGGGTCGGTAGAGCTTCCCCTTTGGGACACATAGCTATGACCTTTTCAGCCAGATCTGATAGACCTGGCAACTTCCAATATCTTCAGTGGAGCGACACTGTACAAGAATTCTGACCATGCGAAGACTCTAGCACAAAGATTATTTTCATTCGGTGTTCCATAGGCCAGCACTATCATGGAGAAGGTAGAAATCAACCTCGTCATATTGTCACCATCCCCAGAAGTCAACAAGCTCACCCTCTCCTCTATTCCTACGGCTACGACCATTGCAGAGTTGAGAGAGAAAATCTCGACTGCAGTAATCACTCATCCAGCTCCAGAGCGGCAACGCTTGATCTACCGTGGCCACGCGTTAGTCGATGGCAAGAGAACCTTGAAAGATATATTTACTCAAGAGATTGTTTGTCTCATGCTGTTCTCCCCAGCACATCAGGTATCCTAACAAAGAATAGATCGATAGTTCTGAAACGTTGTCACTTCACCTGGTACTCCCGCCGGAAACATCTGCCCAAAGTGGAGCATCATCAGCAAATGCATCCGTTCCCAACAGAGAGCACTCGACTTCAGCCCCACAGCAGACAAATGGGAACACGCATAGCTTGGATCCCCAGAGACAATCGCAAGGATCTGCTGGTCAAAGTAGTGTAGCACCATCACACACTCCTGTCGATCCTCTCCAGGCACAACAGGGACAAGTTCATGGCGTCCTGCCAAATGGACAACTTTCTCCTCAGTTTCAACAAGCTTTCGCCCAAATTCAGTTCGTCAACCAGCAACTTGCCGCGCAACTTGCTGCAATTGGTACCCTTCCTGTCCTCCACCCAATGGCTCCTCAACAGGCGCAAGCACAACCACTGTTGTCACCTAATGTCGTCCACCCTATGGTCCCAAATATTCTAGCCCAGCAACAACATCAACAGCAGCAGCAGCAGCAGCAGCATGCGAGAGCCGCAGGCGGAGAAGCAGCCATGGGTCCAGTGCCTCAACCGAACCTTCAAACCAACGAACCTGGGACCCAAAATCCGCAGCAGGGAAACGCACCGGGGTCAGTACCATTCAGGTCTTCAACCCCCGGCAATACCAATACTGTCATTCGAGAAACGAATAGGCCAATTGGAGAGAGGTGGCAGATGGTGATACAGAGTGGTCAAGTAAATATCAATCCTAACCATAATCTGCACAATAACGCGCCTCCATTATCCGGGACGCCAAGGCGTGCATCCCCTGCGCCTCAGGGCAACCACTCCTTTCAAAACATGGTGCCGTCTATAGGCTTGATGCATCTCCAATCTAGCCTTTCTGTGATGGAAGTTACTATGGCTGGGGGCAATCCGATACCGGAAGCAGTCTTCGAGCAACTTCGACAAATGTTAAGCGGTGTCCCAGATCTGACACCTGAAGTGCACTCAAGTCTCCATGCGCGTATCAATAACGCTGCCCACCGAGCCCATCATTTACGCGAAAACCTGAACAGCCACCTCACTCGAGCTGCGCAAGAGAGAGCAACCGTCCAGAGGACGACTCAAGGAGTCATATCTTCTGCAGTATATGTGCTTTCTTCGCCCAGTGGACCTCAAGCTCTGTTAATCTCTCCTACTGGCGTATATTCGGCTCCTTGGCATATACCTGCTGTTGGTCCTATTTCTCAGGCTTTCGTCCATCATCATACTTCCGGTGCGCCTGCAATCGGGCAAAATATCAACATCAATAATCCAACGAGTGGACAAGGGCCTCACGTTGACGCTGGACAGGTTGTACCAGCACAACAACCTGCGGCACAGCATAATAATGCCGCACAAGCACCGGAGGCCCAACAACAGCAGCAGCAGCAGGCAAATCAAGCCAGAGACCTCGTTCGTATCCTTCTCCCTCTTGGAGGGCATCTTTGGCTTCTTGTACGCCTTTTCGGATTCGTGTACTTTTTCACGGCTGGTGCAGGATGGCGGCGTACTATCCTTCTCGGCATTGTGGCTTGCTTGGTATTTGTAGCGCAAACAGGGGTGTTCCGCCCAGTCGTTCAGGCGATATGGGATCCAATACGGAGACATGCCGAGGGTCTCGTACCTCTAGCTGGCAACGAGCGTCCTCGCGCGAACGCTGCTGGAGCTGGTGACAATGCAGATGCCCTGAACGTGCAGCCAGCAAATCGTGACCTCTTGCCTCAGGAAACGGCAGAAAGGCTCTTGCAAGAACGAGAGCGGCGAGACATGAGTATTTTGGTCCAGAGCATGCGTCAAATTGAAAGGGCAATTGCATTGTTTGTAGCGAGCTTGGTCCCCGGTGTTGGAGAGCGACATATTGCAGCTAGGGAAGCGGCAGAAGCAGCCAGGCAGGCTGCCATCAGGGAAAGGGAGGATCAGGCTCGAATGGAAGAGGAGGAGACGCAACGGGGTGAAACCGTAGCAGCCCTTGGGGACGACAGCACGTCTACTGCTCGGGAAGCTGCTCAGCCCCCCCAGATTGAAGTATGAAGAAGCAGCATTGACATCCCATGATAATATGAATCGTTACTGAATAAGGTTGGCTGATTCGAAAAGTGCTGCATGTGCCCCCAAAGCGAATCGAAAGCAGCTTCGGTCTGAAACTTGCACCCTTGCATACTTGCATAAGCTTGAAAGATAGCTATAATGCTGGCTTACGTGGTGCCAATGACGAGTTCTAAGGTGAAAGCGAAAATATGGCACTTGGTAGGACGTAGTCATAACATACCCTTCAACACCCAAAGTCTGCGAAAAGTCAAACAAGGACACAGATATACTGCAGACACGAGTTTCATCGAGTTTTAAACTACAAGGTCGACTAGCACTCTCAATTCTAGATTCAGAATCTCCATCGACAGTTATGCGCTGGCCTCGCCACTTTCGACGTTCATGTCCGAGCTTGCAAGAAGCCATTGATCGGAGCTGCTCTCTGCTCTTCTTGGTTGTCGTGGTCTTGGCTTTACATCGGCACTTCTGGCAGGGTGAGACGACTGATTTTCGACAGAAGCCCGATGGTATCAATGTCAATATCTGTTGACGTGTCAAGCAGACGGATCCGATCCACATAAATGTGAAGGGCTGTTGACTGGTGGGCAATGGCTCGACAGCGCATACCAGAACTGGCAACCTTTGGGATGTATGATGCACAAATATCGAGAAGAAGATCTCGCCACTTGCCTCAAAGATCGTAGGCTTGTCTTTGTCGGCGACTCGGCGATACGGCACACCTTCTGGGCGACTGCGAAGAAACTCGGCTTCCAAGAGCAAGTAGAAGACCGGCATGCAAACTTCGTCTTTCGCCATAGAGGCGTCACCATCGAATTCATATGGGACCCGTACCTCAATTCTTCCGGTCTTCAAAGAGAATCTATGGCAACATCACTCTCGACAGAAGACGACAGGTTTGTCGATAGCCCCGCCATATTGTTGATTGGAGGCGGACTTTGGCATGCTCGATATCTTGAAGAACAGTACATGCCCCAGTTCGGGGATTCTGTCCAGGCATTATTGCAAAGGGCGAACCAGACGCTCAAGAGATTATTGGAAAAGTCTGGTAGCAGGTCCGACCGATTTGCATTCAACTCGGACAGCTTGATGATCTTTGCGCCAATCCTTGATCCTGTATACAAATTGTTGACCCCATCCCGAGCCAAAACCATAACGCCGGAAAGGATCCATTCTATGAATCTATATTTGCAGCACGCATCCATAGAGCACCCGTTGCCTGTGGCTTGGAGCTACATTTCCATGACTACCAATCAAGAAAAGGCCTATCAGTCCGATGGGCTTCATGTCATCCAGGAGGTTGCCACCAGAATGGCAGACGTACTGCTCAATGTAAGGTGCAACGCTGTCCTCAGAAGAGCTCAGACCAAAGCGTACCCCATGGATAAGACTTGCTGCAGTAGCTATGAATCTACGAACTGGACTCAAGCCACTTTGCTGAGATTTTCCATGTGGTTGATGCCGTTCCTCGTCATTGTCACGGGTCACGACTCCAAAAGACTCTCATTCTTGCCATCCTGGAAAATCACACGCGCTATAATGACATTGGGTATGGCGATTTGCTATTGCTACTATGCGGATCGAACTCAATTATTTGAGAAGGCTCAGAAACAGTACGAGACTGTGAACTTTGTCGTCCTGTGTTCAGTCTGCATTCTACTTGGTTTGTTATCAATTCGTCGGTCTTCAACGATGATGCGTGACACAGCTGAATCTAAAACTTTTCGAATAATAGACGAGGCGTTCCTCTCAAGACACCAGACAGAGGAATGGAAGGGGTGGATGCAATGTGCCATCCTGATCTACCATTATACAGGAGCCTCGAAGATACTCTGGATCTACGAGATCATACGTCTATTAGTAGCCTCGTACCTTTTCTTGAGCGGCTTCGGTCACACCATCTTTTTCTACAAGAAAGCTGACTATTCTCTCCGTCGCTGTGCTACAGTTTTGATCCGCCTGAACATGCTTAGCTGCATCCTGCCATATGTGATGAATACAGAGTACATCTTCTACTACTTCGCACCACTGATCAGCTTCTGGTACATGGTGATCTATTTCACCATGGCCATTGGCCATTCGAGGAATGACTCTCTTACATTTCTTCTGGGCAAAATCGCGGCATCGGCAACTCTGGTGACGGCTTTGATCAGAATTCGCAGAGTTTTCGAGATACTATTTTATCTCTTTGAGAAATCCTGCAACATTCGGTGGGATGTTAAGGAGTGGCGCTTTCGGCTCCAGCTCGACAGCTACATCGTCTACGTCGGCATGTTGTGTGCGATACTCTTCATACGCGTCAGTGAAGCCCTTCGTTCCAATGCCCCTGAAAACACCAGCTTCGACAGAATGGTCCGGCGGTACTTTCATCGAGCGCGGCTGGCCTCTGGTACAATCGGAATCATGATCTTCCCGACCTTCTTCATTCTTGCAAGCAAGGCAGCCAGTAAACCAGGATATAACAGCTGGGTCCCCTATATTTCCGCCTTTCCCATTTTTGCCTTCATCGTACTTCGCAACTTCAGCCACCATGGTCGAAATTTCCACTCCTCGGTCTTCGCCTGGATAGGGCGTCATTCTCTGGAAACATTTACCCTACAATTTCATATCTGGTTGGCTGCTGACACCAAAGGGCTGTTGGCCCTAGGTGTTGTAGGAAGAGCGACCAGAGGCGCAGGGGATGGGAAATTATTCGATATGGCTATATTCACCATAATCTTCTTGTGGGTCTGTTGGCATGTAGCATCGGCGACTCAAACTTTGACAAGCTGGCTCGTTGATCCACGAGAGGGAAGAGAGGACATCGGAGCTGTCGAGGATGATGCTATTCCGGTAGAGCGACTATCTAGGACTAAGAGCCTTGATGATATGAAGAGAAATTCTAGCATTGGACGATTTGCAGGGGAGCTTAGTGCGGGGACGATCAGGCTGGCAAGCAGGATCGGAAGCTTGGTAGCTGGTGATCTGAGGGCGAGACTTGCAATCGTGTTTGGGGTCATGTGGCTCCTCAATATTGTAAGTGCAAGATTCCGAACTCCTCGCTCCGAGCAAACCCTTACAATTGGAACAGACGTATGCATGAAGACAATGTTACGGGCATAGGGCTTACAGTTGCAACAAGAGCTGGTGCGAACGATGACAGTGGTCACGTAAAATAACAACGTCATAACAGTGTATGGTCTATAGCTTTGCGCTCGTTGCATCCCCTGCTGTTTCAAAGATCTCATCGCCCTGAAAGTGCCTGTTCTTCCCGTCAGTGAATATTCAATTCAGAACATCTGTGCGTCTTTGAAGCCCCTAACGGAAAATCAGATCTCCAAACAGGCTCAAGCAGATAGAGATGACCCACCAGCCTCTTTCTTCACCGCCATCCAAGTGACTACAGTCGCTATTAGACTCACAGTCGAATTCTCCAGCAACCCCTATCCCGTGCTGCCAGTTGAATCTCGGTATCTCCTCACCTGATATCCTTCCTTCGAGCCTCTGCACTGACGAAGGCATTACCCTTCGTGTGAATTTGCTGATGCCGCAAGTGTAAGTCTTGAAGTCCTCCTCACACATATCCCCAGGCATCTTTCCAGTCAAGGCTCGCCCAACAGCAATCAAAGAGGCTGCATGCGTACAGATGAGAATCGCCGTCCGGTCGCCTAGGCTATCTCCTTCCCCAGGTCCCCTTTCTTGGGTCTGGGTCCTGTGAGCATAGTCCTCGGCATCGGCCTGAGTAATTATGTATTGCAGAGCGTATGCGCAACGGTCGTGGAGCTGAGCTATCGTCTCGCCCGAGGAAGATGGTATGATACTGGGAATGTATTCCGTATCATAGGAAGGAAAGAGGCTGTGCAAAAGGGATGGAGTGGCCGGTGAGGGGTGCGTGAAACGTGCTAAACCGTACCATTCCCTACCTCCGGGACTTCAGTCGCGGCTGCTAGGTATCGTAGACTTGATCAGAGGCTCACCCCAAGCCATTATCCCCCTTCACCTTGAGCCCGCTCTTCTCCACAAATGGTTGCAGCGTTTGCAGGCATCTGTAGAAAGGACTGCTATAGATGCGGGTGATGGGCGGGTCCTTGATTGTAGCAAGGGCGGTGGCTAGCTGCTCTGCTTGGCGAACACCGTGGGCAGTGAGAGGAGGGTCGGATGCAATACCAGTAGGACTGGGGACGTGTGTGAAGTATTGCCCGGTTTTGGGGTCTATCGTCCAGTTACCACGAAACTGCATCACGATCAGCGCTCAACAATCGGGAACTGGTATGAAATTCCATACTCCATGTCTGGTCACATAGATGGTTGTGACGACCATGGTATGTGGTTGAAACGTTCAGACGGAGATGATCTGTTGTACGCTACTGCGGACTTGTGCGAACTCGCCTATAGCTGCCCCGCCTTTTCTAGCGCATGCGAGACTCTTGCGAGACCTTGGCACTCGCTAGCCCTATCACCTTGATGCCAAATCGTCTACTCTCTACCCACAAAGATTATATAGCTAAAGAGTTCCCTCTGTCCTACTAGTAGCCTACGGTCATGGACAACAGAGCTTGTTGATACTACAGTATAGTCTATGACCATTTGATGGTCTGGTTGTTGCGTATTCTGTGCCAAGCTTTTGCAGGAGTCTTGCAGACGCTAAAAGTTGCCAATCGGTTGATGCCACTCTGTCCAGAGCGCTACTATTGTTCAAATATCGACTTCTGGCTTGTATGAGCTTTACCTGTCCTTTCCTAAGAAGCGAATTCACTTTCTCTTCTTTCAAAGCTTCTTCCACATCAGACCGTAGACATTGGCAAACAGATCCGAGCCTCATCACTCGCGACTGGTGTCTCCCTCCATCCTTTTTTAGGATGCCTCCGCCTGGTCGACGGCGGCTTGAGAGTGTAATTTCGTCTATTGCCTTGCTCTTTCTACTCATCTCTACAGCTTCCGCGGCTTCTGCTGTCTTGGGTATTGACCTCGGGACTGAGTACATTAAGGCAGCACTTGTCAAACCAGGAATACCCCTCGAAATTGTCCTCACTAAGGATTCCAAACGAAAGGAGACAGCAGCAGTTGCCTTCAAGCCTCTAAGAAGTAGGGTGAACACCGCGGAATCTAGTTCATACCCTGAAAGAGTCTATGGTGGAGATGCGGTGGCTCTGTCCGCTAGATTTCCGAGCGATGTTTACCCAAATTTGAAGCCGCTCCTAGGTCTGAAGTTGACGGACGACTTGGTATCAGAATATGGAGGGACCCATTCCGGACTAAAGATGGTAGAATCGGCAGAGACTGGGACGATTGGTTTTCAAAGCGACTGTTTCGTTGCGGAAGAGCAACCCTGGTCGGTTGAAGAATTACTCGCAATGGAGCTGAAGAACATCAGAACAAATGCCGAAAATATGGCAGGGAAAGGCTCGAACATAGCCGACGCCGTGATTACAGTACCATCCTTCTATACTGTGGAGGAAAAAAGAGCAATCTCAATGGCAGCAGATCTTGCCGGCCTTCGAGTCTTGTCGCTGATCAGCGATGGGCTCGCTGTTGGATTGAATTACGCGACTTCTAGGACCTTCCCAACTATCAATGAGGGAGGCAGACCGGAATATCACCTCGTATACGATATGGGAGCAGGCTCAACAACCGCTTCAGTTCTCAAATTCCAAGGGCGGGTGGTAAAGGATATTGGCAAGTTCAACAAAACGGTCCAAGAAGTCCATGTGATCGGCACAAGTTGGGACAAGACCTTGGGCGGCGATGCCCTCAACCGGATTATTTTGAACGACATGATCGAGAAGATAACATCTACAACACATATGACAGGTTTGAAGTTGACGGCAAAGCATATTAGATCTCATGGGCGAACAATGGCTAAGTTGTGGAAGGAAGCGGAGAGGCTTCGACATGTATTGAGCGCAAACACCGAGACTTCGACCAGCTTCGAGGGTCTGTACTACGAAGACTTCAAATTCAAGTACAAGCTGTCTCGTACCGAGTTTGAGGACCTTGCATCTGTCTATCTATCGAGGGTTCAAAAGCCCATCGAGCAAGCTCTTGAATCCGCAAAGTTATCTCTTCCCGACCTGGAGTCGATAATTCTTCATGGCGGCGCTGTTCGAACACCTTTTGTTCAGAGACAGTTGGAAGCAATCGCTATGGACCCGGAAAAAATCAGAACAAACGTCAACGCCGACGAGGCTGCCGTATTTGGGGCAGCCTTCAAAGCCGCAGCCACAAGCCCAAGCTTTAGGGTTAAAGAGATCCGAGCAGCGGAAAATGCGGTGTATCCTATATCCATTTCCTGGACTATAGATGGTAAAGACAAGCACCAGAAGCTCTTCGTCCCAACGTCGCAGGTCGGTGCCGAGAAACAGATCTCCGTGAAAGCTACAGAGGATTTCTCTTTCAGTCTCTCCCAACAAGTCGCGCCTGATGTATCTGATCTCCCAATATTGGTGCTTAAGACGCAGAATTTGACTGAGTCTGTGAAATCTTTAAGTAGCAAATTTGGCTGTGAGTCTAGCAATATTAGCACGATGTTCGCAATACGGTTGAGTCCGGTAGACGGACTGCCGGAGGCTGTCAGAGGCTCTGTCAGCTGCGAGGTATTAGGAGAGCAAGAGCCAAAGAAAGGTGGCGTCGTTGAAGGTGTTAAAGACTTGTTTGGTTTTGGGTCCAGAAAGAATGATCAGGAGGTTCTGAAGGACGGCGCCGATAGTGACTCGGCGTCATCCACCTCAAGCACGGAGCCCGAGACATCTAGCATCTCGTCAGCGGCTGAGAGCGAAACCTCTGGGCCCTTATCCGGAGCCGCAACGAGTGGGGAAAAGCCCAAGGAGGTCAAGAAGAGGATTGAGACAATCTACATTGGCCTATCGGCTGACTCTGTCGCATCACCAAAGTTTGGGCCTGATAATATCGAACGGCTGAAGCAAAGACTGAATGCTTTTGACAAGTCCGATCGATCTCGACTTCTCCGCGAAGAGACGCTGAATACCTTAGAAGGATACACCTATAAGATCAGAGATATTTTGGAGGATGAAGGCTTCATCATCGCCTCATCTGAGGCTCAGCGGGATAACATCGAGGCCAAGTCGAACGATGTCAGTATGTGGCTCTATGGGGATGGCGCAGAAGCCAGTCGAGAAACACTGAAAGAAAGGATGGATGAACTTCGCGCACTCGTACAACCAATCCAAAAGCGAAAGGAGGAATCAAAGAAGCGCCCAGACGAGATCCAGAAGCTGAAGGACGCTCTTACCCAAGCCGACACTATGGTCAAGGTTGTGAAACAGCAGAGAGAAGCTCAAGTCGTTGCCGAATCAGAGGCATCATCGACAGCATCCGGGACCTCCCAATCGCAGACAACCGAACCATCCTCTACATCCACCGACGACTTCGCGGACCTTGATGACGAAACGGTCACCGTTTCGACTTCAACCAAGGCGCAAGCCCCGAAAATGCCAGCCCCAATCTATAGCCAAGAGGACGTAGCAACGATTGTACAGAAACAGGAGAGTGTCCAAAAGTGGCTTGATGAAAAGCTGGCTCAGCAAGAAAAGCTTACACCGACTGATGATCCCGCGGTTTTGTCATCTGATCTATCTGCCAAATCTCGAGAAATCAACGAGGCCGTGATGAATCTTCTTACGAAGCAGATGAAGCCTCCGCCAAAGCCAAAGGTGAAGAAGGCAAGAACTACAAAATCTACGAAAACAGCATCAACGACTGCTACAGGGTCCGGCTCAAGTAGTGTTGAGACAGGGGAGTCCCCACAAGCCACGGTAGAACCAAGTGACGGCGAAGAGAGTGAGTTTGAGCGCATGCATAGGATCAACCAGGAAATCGAGCAATCGATGGCGGCACAAAAGTCGGAAGCAGAGAAGACGAAGAAGAGTACCAAAGCCAAGGTGACTGGGAAGGCCAAGAAGAAGGGGAACGGAAAGTCGAAAGGAAAGGACAAGCGAAAATCAGAGAATCATGAAGAGCTGTAAAATATTAGTTTAGACTTAAGGGCGTTTTTGTATACTCTAAGATTACCGTAACAAAATTTCATGGCCATGACGTCTCAGTAAGCGAATGCCCTTTACTTTAGTCGCCAAACATTGGCTAGAATAAGTAGAACCAACACTACGGATTAACACTCTACTTCCAATACGTCCCCGTACAGCATATTATTCATGCCTCAGTATTTCAGAAGTCATGCACGAGATACTTACCCTTCAGCTTGGGCACCGAGCAAATCACCTTGCCACTCACTTTTGGAATGCCCAGGTATCATTTTCTCAGAGACACGGCTATGTCATGCTTCAAACCTTAGCTGACGCACGGTGTCCTTTACTTCCAGGAATCCTACTTTACTTACGATAGCAGCCAAGTCCCTTCGCCGATAGACCATGATATCCATTTTCGACCCGGCATTGGGGCAGGGGGCGGAGAGACATACACACCTAGGACGCTGATCTATGATCTAAAGGGCGGCTTTGGAGGAATGAGGAAATGGGGAGGCCTGTACGACCACCAGCAGCTGGATGAAGGGCAGGGGAACGGGGAAGCCAAGGGAGTCTGGTGAGCGTGCACGTTGAGATATGATAACGAAAGATTGCATATGCTGACGACGTGTTGGTAGAATAGGGATGGCAATGTCATACTCTACAAAGATCCCCAGATCCCAATGTCAGATTACCAACGGAGCCTCGACGACGGAGACCCAGACTCACACAAGCTCACCACGCAGACAGTCCGCTACTGGTCCGATTTCAACCGCGTCTTCTACCACCCCCGTTCGATAGTACAGATCAATGACTACGAGCTCGGGTCGTCTCTTATGCCTTTCGAGAAATGGGAGAATGGGGAAGCACTATTCATGAGCATGGATCGAGACGTGGACCTGCTCGATCGAGATGTCCGAGTGTGGGCCGAGGAGTGCGACCAGATGCAGGGAATACAAGTCTACACTGGTGGAGACGATGCTTGGGGAGGCTTTGCTTCGAGGTATGTAGAGCGTTTGAGAGACGAGTTTGGCAAAATGGCTCTATGGACTTGGGGGGTTGAGGAAGAAAAGGGGAAGGGGCAGAAAGCCAAGCAGCTACTCCGATCGCTCAATGCGGCGAAAACGATACAGGAGTTGTCGGTCCATTCGTCAATGTATATTCCGCTGTCATTACCAGCGGCACAACTACCGCGCTACGTACAACTGGACCGAAGTTCGCAATGGCATGTAACGGCACTCTTGTCGGCGGCGCTGGAAAGCATGACACTGCCATCAAGAACGAGACCTGGTGGACAGAAGCGTGGACTCCTTGGTGACCTGGAGGCAGCGTTGAACGTCAATGGGAATCAGAGGATTGCCGAACTTCAGTGCAGCATCATCGTCGATCCCATGGGCGAGCTGCCACGAGGTTTACCCATTCACGGAAGTGAGGATGGTAGAGTGCCTTCGAACATTCAACACACGATGATCGAAGAAGACGGACTCGAGGCCGTCCAGACGGGATTCGATATCAATCTATCTAGCAGCGACCGCACCACCTCAGCCCCTCCTGCTAACAAACAGCGCGCCTTAGACCATGTCTTTGGGGCTGTGGAAGAGGTTCGGGGAAAGGGGAAGGAGGAGGCGCAGAAGGAGCAGCTGGACGAAGATGAAGAGTCTTATGCCCAGAAGCGAAGGCGGTTCGCGGGTTTGCCGGTCGTCGAAAGGTTCGTGAACATTGCCCTGGCTGTTGATGGGTCTAAGAAAGATTCAGGTACCAATCTCCGTTGGAGTATCCACTTCTTGATAGCTTTCCCGGCATATTCTCGCTCCGAGCAGACCAAACTACAGTTGCGATACACACCTCACTATCAACAACATCCGCGATATCCCAGCGGGTCAAAGCACTGCAAAAGCTGGCCCGTACGATGGCCAATTACGATGAGCGTGAAAACCTTTCCAATGGGCTTGGTGAGATCAGCGAAGCTTACGAGGCGGGATGGCAGAGTGGGTCTGAGGACGACAGTGATGACTGATAAGAAGCTTGAGGTCTTCCAAAGACTCGGACTTCCCACCGGTGAATAGCATAAGGTACTACTAGTAGTAGTAAAGACTTGGATGAGTGTTTGAGCCGCAGGACTAGCGGACAAGCTACGGTAAGCTAGATATGCCAGCCGAGCAGGAATACGAAGTACCAGCCTCCAAGCGCCCGATGATAAACCAAGGGAAATCAATGGTCTCGTGCACAGGTCTCACCAAGTATTCATCTTCTGAACTTTTCCCTTGCCCTCCAAGGTACTTTACCTGGCTGTCAGCAAGCGAGAGACGTTCACCAATGAAAGTAGGAGACGTGCTTACGTTACAGACAGAGTGATTGCACAGCTTCAAAGAAAGCAAGCTTTAAGAGGCTCCAACTCCTCAGTATACGAGAGCATGCGAGCTGGCGAGAGGATGGGAAGAAAGGGAAAGGACAAGCGAGAATGATGTCAGCAAGCGCAAGCCGCTCCCGCTGTCGATACGAAGAGCTCCTCTTTCGACAGTGCTGGGAAAGCGAAGGATGGCAACGGTGGCGGACCAACCAATTGACTTCGCCCTTGCTGTCGATCCTGCGGCTAAGCTTCCCTTAGGCTAACGGCCTTCCTTCGCTACCCAAATTCTAGCACTAGCAAAACGTGGGGAGCATGGCCTCAAAAACGGCACTCGCAGATCTATGGAGCGGCAGGGGCACAGAAAGCAGGCTCACACAGCGATAAGCAAGGAGCGATGAATCTTGAATACGTGATGGCGGGGAAGATCCTGCAATTGCAGGGGTTGCCAACCTCGTGCTGCTCCTTCGACCTCTGAGTTCTCACCCAACCACCTTACCATCCCGTACAGTCTCTCTCATCTTCGCGTTGCCTGCGAGCAGTTTACCAAGGAACTCGATGCTCACCCCAAGAATTCCGTCATATCTCTATAACCCTCGCTTCCATCGCTCTGCCGTATACCAAATAGTGGATGGCCAGGCACCCAGGCACAGACAGACATTGACTTCCCATCCAATATGCAATGTCATCTGTCGCGTGGCTGAGCTTACACTGGCGTTGGCAATCATGGCCCTGATCCGCTTGTGATTGAGGCCAATAATCTTGGCATCTACAACGGGACAAGTCAAGTAGTTGCAGAATAATCAAGATGGCTAGCTAGCTTCACCAGAGACATTTCCCTCTCCCTGCACGACAGTCTGTACGAGTCTTCGCTCTGTCCTTCACGAGGTCGGGCGTCACTAGCAGGCTATGGCGTGCGAGATTTCGGTTGTACGAGCCTCTGATAGCGTCCATCTCGATGCTATCGTGACCTTGTTTACTGTTCTGAACGAAAGGATGCTTACAGGTGACTGCATCTACTGCGTACTGGCAAATGCTTTATCTCCCAACCTCTGCCATTCTCTTCCTGTTTGATCTCCTATACTGCTCAATAATAACAACAGAAAGAACTCGCTCGCTACGGTACTCTCGCTCTATCATTGACATATTATCTGTTGTTCCTACCGTTATCCTTCCATATCGAACAGTCTTTCAATATGAGATCTACTTTCGCGATCGCTATACTGACCTTAGCGGTCACTACTGATGCCCTCGGCCTGGATAAACGCTGGTATCCTGGGTGGAATAGTACCTCGTACGTGGATACCGGAAGTCATGGCATTGCTCGAGCTAACACTTCAAAGTATCGCCTCCACTGCTACGGAGACCGTCATTCCCAGTGCCTCTGTGCCCCCTCCTCCGCCCAAGACCTCCATCAACACAGCTCCTCCTCCGCCCGTAACCTCCAGTGGGACAGCTCCTCCTCCGCCAAAGACTTCCATTGGGACAGCCCCTCCACCTCCGAAGACCTCGATTGGAACGGCTTCTCTACCGCCAATTTCCACAGGTACCGCTCTGCCTTCAACCAAGACTACAGAGACTAGCAAGTCTATTGGCACTGCGTCGCCTCCACCAAAGACGATAAAAACAGCCGAGTCAATAGGTACCTCTTCACCTGTCTCTACAATCGCTATATCTTCTACGCCTTTCTTTCCCAACATCACTACATCCACGATCCCAGAAAGTGTCAAGACAAAGACGACAGTAATCGAAACAACCCCAATCACTACCCAAACGATTGAAACTATCAGCTCAACTACCAAGCTCATTACTATTACTACCACTACGTGCCCAGTGACTTCGACTATCATCTCTCATGACTCCGTGACATCGACGGTACCCATAACTTTAACCGCCACGACAACTTTTGTGACTACAAGCACGTTCCCTGTCACGAAGGAAACCACCGAAATAGAGTCAACCACGTCATTGACTACCTTTGCTACCCCCATCTTCCCCAATACCACGACTACCATTACTGGGTCAACACCCGTAGTCACGAATTCGGTGGAGACCATCAGCTCAACCACCAAGCTAGTGACGATTACGACGACCACTTGCCCGGTGACGTCCACTGTTGTTTCGATCGGCTCCACAAAATCAACTATACCTATCACACTCACCTCGACGACGACTTTCATATCTACGGAGACCATACCCATCACCAAGCCGACCACAGCATTTACTACAGCATCTGTGGAAACTATTGGCTCGACCACCGAGATAATCACCATCACAACGACAACATGCCCAGTCACGTCCACTGTGGTTTCAATCGGCTCCACTAAATCAACTATACCCCTTACGCTCACCGCAACTACAACATTCCTGTCGACAAAGACCATACCAATTACTAAGCCATCCACTGTGGTCATCACAGAATCGGTAGAGACTATTGGCTCGACAACCGAGATAGTCACCATTACGACGACAACATGCCCGGTCACTTCTACCGTTATATCAATTGGCTCTACAAGATCAACTATACCTATCACTCTTACCTCGACCACGACGTTTCTGTCAACCAGCACTATCCCAATCACTCAACCAACAGCTATCCCGGCAACTATTCCGCTCACCGTATCGACTACTATTTCTTCAACTCCTACCGAAATCGTCATCTCTACAACGCCCGAGGTGGAAACAATCACGACACCAGCGGTCACTGCAGTGACCGTACAAACAACCATCTCGTCAACGCCTACCCAAATCGTTGTCTTCTCGACTCCCGAGGTAGAGACTACGCCAGCCGTTGTCCCTGTGACACTCCAAACAACGATCTCGTCAACGCCTACCGAAGTCGTGATCTTGTCAACACCTGGAGTAGAAACTACGCCAGCCGTTGTCCCTGTGACTCTCCAAACGACCATCTCGTCAACGCCTACCGAAGTCGTGATTTTGTCTTCTCCTGGGGTGGAAATTACGCCAGTCGTTGTTCCTGTGACTCTCCAAACAACCATCTCGTCAACGCCGACCCAAGTAGTGATCTTGTCAACCCCCGGGGTAGAAACTACGCCAGCCGTCATACCAGTGACTGTTCAAACAACCATCTCGTCAACGCCCACTGAAGTCGTGATATCCACAACGCCTGAGCTCGCGAGCACGCCAGCCGTCATCCCAGTGACACTCCAGACAACCATCTCCTCGGTCCCTACCAATGTCATCATCTCTAGTACACCAGGGATAATCCCGCAGGTCAACCTACCATCTAGCGAGGTCCCAGTCCCTATCCCAGCGCCGAGCGAAGTCCCCTCCATCATCCCAGCCCCTGGCATAATCGCAGCGATAACCCCAATACCCGCAATCTTGGTACCTACCCCATCGATCTGCCCAACGTCCACGGTCACGGTCACGGTCACTGCACAGGGACAACCGATACTAACCGCCACACCTGTCAAACAAATCACAGACGGCCAAATCCAAGCTGCAAACCCGACTCCCTCAACGCCGAACGCTTCAGCCCCAAGCGGCAGTGCCGTGACGGGACCATCTAGTGCACCTCTCGCCTTCACAGGTGCAGCTGCCAGCGCGAAGCCGGTCGCTGCAACAAGCCTGATTGTATTTATCGCGGTTTTGGTTCTCAGCTAAATGTCAAGCTCTTCAACCTTCAACTTCTTACTCATGAAAATTGTCTTTCAAGCCACCCACGACACGACGCTCCTTACGAAGACACGATCACAGCTGCGAATAAAATTGAGACTCGAAGTCTACACTCCTTACTAATAATACTCAAACATCTAATCGGGTCCTGGGATGTACATACCTCATCTATAATAATTTCTAATTGCATTCTTGGATAATAATCGAGACCCTCGTCCCTGCCTTACCGGGCAGTATGGATGGGGTAAAACATAATCAATAATATACCACATAGCCATCATAACACTCGACCATGAATGAAGATAACTCCACTAATATCGCCCGTATCACATGTCGCCAATGTACCACATGTAGAAAGTGTCTTGATAAACGACCAGCTACTGCTCCAACCCATCAACCGCTCCAATCCGGCAATCCTCTCCCTCAAATCCCTCCTCACGCTTTCCACGCTCTCAATCCCAACCGTTGCAAACGATGGATGTCGAAAACAGTGCTCCAATCTAGCAACCCTCCCTCTCAAATACAGCATGATGTTCCCCATATCCAAATCCCTCCTCACCCTCCTCATCCCAACCCAAATCCCTCCTCTCCTCACCCTCTCAATCCCAACAGTTGCAAACTACAACGAATGCAGGTCGAACACTATGCCCCAACCCATCAACCCCTCCCTCTCAAAAGTCCTATTCGCTATCCAAACCCTCCTCATCCCATATCCAAAACCCCCTCTCTCCTCACCCCCTCCCTCTTCACCCCTCCCTGCCAAACCCTCCTCACCCTCCTCACCCTCCTACCCACATCCTGCCAAACCCTCCTCACACTCCTCACGCTCCTAGCCCCAAGCCCTCTTGCATCCCATATCAAACCCCTCCTAATCCCAACCTCCCACCCTCCTCGCCCTCCAAATCCCAATCCCAACCCCTCAACCCTTCTTCCTCCCTCCATCACTCCTCACTCCTCAC